>Ga0209915_1000498_pt1 | contig 85819 bp, 74 predicted proteins | sample ThiBiot_750_plan_FD_183952 | JGI IMG/M metagenome (GOLD analysis project Ga0209915, IMG submission 183952) | Wastewater bioreactor microbial communities from Cape Town, South Africa - Thiocy_cont_750_plan (SPAdes) | ecosystem: Engineered > Bioreactor > Thiocyanate-remediating > Anaerobic-Aerobic... | reverse complement strand
AAAAATGATTTCGATGGGTCGTTAGCTCAGTCGGTAGAGCAGTTGACTTTTAATCAATTGGTCGCTGGTTCGAATCCAGCACGACCCACCATCATTTCAGTCTTGTCCCAGGTCGTTTAGCTCAGCTGGGAGAGCACCTCCCTTACAAGGAGGGGGTCACTGGTTCGAGCCCAGTAACGACCACCATGCTTTAAAAATGATTTCGATGGGTCGTTAGCTCAGTCGGTAGAGCAGTTGACTTTTAATCAATTGGTCGCTGGTTCGAATCCAGCACGACCCACCATCATTTCAGTCATATCCCAGGTCGTTTAGCTCAGCTGGGAGAGCACCTCCCTTACAAGGAGGGGGTCACTGGTTCGAGCCCAGTAACGACCACCATGCTTTAAAAAATGATTTCGATGGGTCGTTAGCTCAGTCGGTAGAGCAGTTGACTTTTAATCAATTGGTCGCTGGTTCGAATCCAGCACGACCCACCATCATTTCAGTCTTGTCCCAGGTCGTTTAGCTCAGCTGGGAGAGCACCTCCCTTACAAGGAGGGGGTCACTGGTTCGAGCCCAGTAACGACCACCATGCTTTAAAAATGATTTCGATGGGTCGTTAGCTCAGTCGGTAGAGCAGTTGACTTTTAATCAATTGGTCGCTGGTTCGAATCCAGCACGACCCACCATCATTTCAGTCTTGTCCCAGGTCGTTTAGCTCAGCTGGGAGAGCACCTCCCTTACAAGGAGGGGGTCACTGGTTCGAGCCCAGTAACGACCACCATGCTTTAAAAATGATTTCGATGGGTCGTTAGCTCAGTCGGTAGAGCAGTTGACTTTTAATCAATTGGTCGCTGGTTCGAATCCAGCACGACCCACCATCATTTCAGTCATATCCCAGGTCGTTTAGCTCAGCTGGGAGAGCACCTCCCTTACAAGGAGGGGGTCACTGGTTCGAGCCCAGTAACGACCACCATATTGAAAAGCCCGCAGCGATGCGGGCTTTTTCGTTTCCGTCTCTCATCAGGTTCGCAGTCGATCCAGCTCGCTTGCCAGGGTGGTGGCCGCCTGTTCCAGTGCCTCGCTCAGGCGCTGGCTGGCATTGGCCTCTTGTCCCAGGGTGGTGGCGGCGTCACCGATGCGCATCAGGTTCTGGTTGATGGTGTCGCTCACGGCACTCTGCTGCTCGGCGGCGGTCGCCACCTGGCTGATGTGATCATGGATCTGCTGGATCTGGGTGACCACCTGATTGAGTGCCTCGAAGGCCTGCTCCGTGCCTTCAACCGTGCTCACCGAGCGGGCGATCCCTGTGCTCATCAGCTGCTGGCTGCTGGTGACCTCGGTTTGCAGGCTGCCGATGAGCTGCCCTATCTCGTCGGTGGATGAGCGGGTCTTGTTGGCCAGCGCCCTCACCTCGTCCGCCACGACGGCAAAGCCCCTGCCCATGTCGCCGGCCCGAGCCGCCTCGATGGCTGCGTTGAGGGCCAGCAGATTGGTCTGTTCGGCAATGGCCCGGATCACATCGAGAATGTGGCTGATATTGGTGCTGCGCTGGGCGACCTGGGCGACCGCCTTGTCGGCCTGATGCATGTCCTCGACCAGGGTATGGATCTCGCTGCGGGCCCTGCTCAATGTCTGCTGGGCCGTGCTGACATGGTGGGTCGCCGCTTCCGACTCCTGCGCCGCCTGTTCCGCATAGCCCGCCACGCTGACTGCCGTGGTGCTCATCTCGTGCATGGCGCTGACCACGCTCTCCAGCTCCAGGCTCTGATCATCCAGGCTGCTGCGCATGGCATCGGCCGTCTGCTTCATGCCCCTGGCCTGCTGATGCACCTGTTGCCCAATCTGCTTGCTGCCCTGCACCATGGCCCTCAGCTTGCCGAGGAAGGCATTGAGATGCCTGCCCAGCTCGATGAGCTCCTGGTGGGTGTCGATACGCATCTGCTGGGTCAGGTCGCCTTCATTGCTGGCGAGGTGGGAGACGTGGCGGCTGATGAGGGAGAGGGGCGCCGTGATGGTCTGGATGAACCAGACAAGCAGGCCCAGGGCCACTAGGGTGATGACAACGATGGCAACCAGCTGCTGCTGCTGGGTCGCCTGCAACAGGCTGCCGAGCTGCTGGCTGATGGTGTTGGCCTGGCTGAGGGCGAGGGCCTTGGGCACCTTGATCATCAGCCACCACTGGTTGTCGGCGGCATCGATCCGTATGGGCTGCTGCAGGATGAAATCGCTGTCGGTATCGGCGGGGCGTCCATGCGGGGCAACCAGTCCGGCCTCTGTCAGGGGACGCCCCAGTTTGTCCGAATGGCGGTTGCTGCCGACGATGAAGCCCGCCTTGCTGACCAGGGTGACCTCGGCCTGGTTGTCATAGAGGCTCTTGCCAAGGTGCTCAGCCAGTTGCTGGAAGATGGGCAGGTTCATGTCGACCCCGGTGATCCCGGCAAACTTGCCATCCTTGAGGACGGGCACCGTCAGGCTGGTCATCAGCATCTTCTGACCAGGGCTTATCTCGTAGAGGTAGGGTTCCATCAGGCAGGGGCGACGTGTCTCGCGACCGCAGAGATACCACTCGCTGTTGCGAATGCCGAATTCATTGCGCGAGGTGTCGAACTTGGCGTCACTGGTGGCGGCATCTATGGTCTGCTGCGCGATGTTTCCGTTCTGTTCCCGGGTGAAGTAGACCTCGAGACTGCCCTTGCCGGCAACCGAATGGCTGGCACCCGTCTGCCAGTCGGCGTCCTGTCCGTCGTAACCGTTGGGTTCGAACTGGGCGTAGATGGAACTGATCCCGTTTGCCTGGCGCAGGCGGCTGCCAAGCTGGAGCTCCACTTGTGGGCGACTCAGCCGCTGGTCCGGCTGGGCCATGCTTCCTTCAAGCTGCGCCGCCATGCCGAGCGGTATCTGATAGGCCTGCTGCAACTGGTCTTCGATCTGCACGGCATACCGCTCTGCCTGGAATTGCAGGGAACGGGAAACCTCCTGCTCCAGGGCGCCACGGGTCTGCGCCATGATGTCATCGCGCAGACCGTTCAACGAGGAGGACTGTATCCATGTCATGGCGACGCCACTGGCGAGAAAAAGTCCCAGCGTGAGCAACAACAACTTGGTCTTGAGCGAACGTTGTTTCATTCGACAACTCCTTTTGGCAAGAATGACAACGATATGGTCGGAGCGGGTCCTGACAGTTGTACTGTACTGGATTTGTTGATGGGTTTGTGCACGGCTTCTGGTTATAATTTTGGCCTTCCCGAGCGTTGATGGAACAGTCGCAATGAGCAATGCACTGAGCAGTATTCCGCCGGTAGTCGAGATGGACTACCCCTTCCCGGCCAAACCACAGCCCCTGACTCCCGAGCAGAAGGCGACCCTGATCGCCGAGATCAAGGTGCTGCTGCAGGCGCGCCAGGCCGTGCTGGTTGCCCATTACTACACGGATCCCGAGATCCAGGCCCTGGCAGAAGCCACCGGTGGCTTCGTGGGTGACTCCCTGGAGATGGCCCGCTTCGGTCGCGACCATGCAGCCCAGACCCTGATCGTGGCCGGTGTGCGCTTCATGGGAGAGACCTCCAAGATCCTGAGCCCCCACAAGCGGGTGCTGATGCCGACGCTGGAGGCCGAGTGCTCTCTTGATCTGGGTTGTCCCATCGACCAGTTCTCCACCTTCTGCGATGCGCACCCCGATCACATCGTGGTGGTCTATGCCAATACCTCGGCAGCGGTGAAAGCACGGGCCGACTGGGTGGTCACCTCCAGTATTGCACTGGAGATCGTCGAACATCTGGACAGTCAGGGTCACAAGATCATCTGGGGCCCGGACCGCCACCTCGGCGCCTATATCGAGAAGAAGACAGGGGCCGAGATGCTGCGCTGGCAGGGTCACTGCATCGTGCACGACGAGTTCAAGGCCAAGGCGCTGCGCGAGCTCAAGGCCCAGAACCCGGATGCCGCCGTGCTGGTGCACCCGGAGTCCCCGGCCTCCGTCATCGAGCTGGCGGATGCGGTGGGTTCCACCAGCCAGCTCATCAAGGCCGCCAAAGAGCTGCCCCAGCAGAAACTGATCGTGGCGACCGATCGCGGCATCTTCTACAAGATGCAGCAGGCCTGCCCGGAGAAAGAGATGGTGGAAGCGCCCACCGGCGGTGATGGTGCTACCTGCCGCAGCTGCGCCCACTGCCCCTGGATGGCGATGAACGGCCTGGTGGCCATCAAGGAAGCCCTGACCGACGGTGCCGAGCGTCACGAGATCCATGTGGATGAGGCACTGCGTCTCAAAGCGCTTGTCCCGCTCGATCGCATGCTGGATTTCGCCGCCGAGCTCAAGCTCAAGACCCAGGGCAACGCCTGATCGTCGCTGATGGCAAGATGCAAAGAGGGCTCCCGCGGGAGCCCTCTTTAATTTATCCGTCAGCCGTATCGTCAGATGATGACGGTGGAGAAGCTGTGCTCCTCGTCGGGCGCGACAGTGATCCCGTCCTCGGCGGTGATGGCCGCCTCGACACAGAGCATGGTGCGATAACCGTCGTCACTCATGTCGGCCATGGCGCTGGCCCCTTCCTGCCAGGGGGTCCAGACCACCACGCTGTCGTGGTTGCCGCTGACCACCCGGGTGGTGCGCTCACCATCCTGCACGCTGACCATGGCATCGGGCTGGCGGTAGATGCGATCCATGGCTGCGGTGACGGTCAGCGCTCCCTGTTGCAGTTCGTTTCGGCCGGTCAGCTTGTCCAGATAGGGTTCGCCGAGGCCGGTCACGGTTACCGCTTCCGGCGCACTGATCTGCAGGTAGGTGTGCAGGGCGGCATTGTAGGTGAGCGCTGACTTGCCGGTGTTGCGGGTGGTCAGCACCAGGGAAAGCTCCTTGCCGACCAGTACGTCCAGCTCCAGCTCGAAGGCATGGGGCCAGAGTGTCCTGCTGGCATCGTTGTCACGCAGGGAGAGGTGGACGAGTGTGCCATCCCCGTGATCGGAGACCCCATCCAGCGTCCACAGGCAGTTGCGTGCGAAGCCATGAGCCGGTTTGCCGCTGCCAACGCGAGCGGGGGAGGGGCCGAACCAGGGCCAGCAGAGGGGAATGCCGCCGCGAATGGGCTTGCTGCCATCCAGTATCGCCTTGTCGCTGAGCCAGAGAGAGGCCGGCTCACCATGGCGTTGGTAACGCAGCACATGGGCGCCAAACAGGCTTATCTCGGCCCTGGCGTGCTCATTGTCTATGGTCAGCAGGGGCAGGCCATCCTGGCTCAGGGTGCAGTGGGCAGTCAGCGTACGTGTCGGTGTCATAAAGGCTCCAGTGCTCGGGGACATTCAGAAAGGGTCCGTGATTCAGAATACAAAAAGGCGGCCATTGGCCGCCTTTTTTCAAGCTACGCGATTGCGCATCCCAAATTACTTGGAGATGTGAGCGATCAGGTCCAGAACCTTGCTGGAGTAGCCCATTTCGTTGTCGTACCAGGAGACGACTTTCACGAAGGTCTTGTTCAGCTGGATACCAGCCTTGGCATCGAACACGGAAGTCTGACGCTCACCCAGGAAGTCGGTGGAAACCACTTCGTCTTCGGTGTAGCCCAGCACGCCCTTCATGGCGCCTTCGGAGGCAGCCTTCATGGCCTGGCAGATTTCAGCGTAGGACGCTTCTTTCTTCAGGTTGACGGTCAGGTCAACAACGGACACGTCCGGAGTCGGAACGCGGAAGGCCATGCCGGTCAGCTTGCCGTTCAGTTCCGGGATGACCACGCCAACAGCCTTGGCAGCACCGGTAGAGGACGGGATGATGTTCTGAGCCGCACCGCGGCCACCGCGCCAGTCTTTGGCAGACGGACCATCAACGGTCTTCTGGGTAGCAGTGGTAGCGTGAACGGTGGTCATCAGGCCGGATTCGATACCGAAGGTATCGTTCAGAACCTTGGCGATGGGGGCCAGGCAGTTGGTGGTGCAGGAAGCGTTGGAAACGATGTCCTGGCCAGCGTAGGAATCCTGGTTGACGCCCATGACGAACATCGGGGTAGCGTCTTTGGACGGACCGGTCAGTACGACTTTCTTGGCACCGGCAGCGATGTGCTTGCGAGCGGTTTCGTCGGTCAGGAACAGACCGGTTGCTTCGGCAACAACGTCAACACCGATTTCGCCCCATTTCAGGTTGGCCGGGTCACGTTCAGCGGTAACACGTACGGTTTTGCCGTTGACGATCAGGTTGCCGTCTTTGACTTCAACAGTGCCCTTGAAGCGACCGTGAGTGGAGTCGTACTTCAGCATGTAAGCCATGTAGTCAACGTCGATCAGGTCGTTGATACCAACCACTTCGATGTCAGCACGCTCAGCGGCCAGACGGAAAACGAAACGACCGATACGGCCAAAACCGTTAATACCTACTTTGATAGTCATAATTGGTTACCTAACTGTTCAGTAGTCAAAGAAAATTCCGTTTGTAAATTTACTAGAACTCCCTCGCGAGTCAACCAACAATCTGCTCGAAATTGCGCTATATCATGAAAAACTGTGAAATTTATTTTCGGTTTATGTAACTGGCTACCAACTTTTGTTGAATGCATCATCAGCAAAGTCGGTGGCAGAGAACAACAATAGTGCCTGCCCGGTCACACATCCAGCCGGGGAGATATGTAAAAATGTGCGCGGTTTAGCATGGCCAAAGAGCCACTGTTCAAGTACCAACCATAAAAATTAATCACAAAATAGCGTAGACAGAATCCACAGCGGGAATTCTCAAACTATGACCACCCTGATTGAACAGCTGGCTGCCGCCAAAGGCATTGCCAGTGAGTATGTTGATGCCTGGGGCCAGCCGGCCCTGGTATCGGAAGAGAGCAAGGCCGCCATGCTGGGCGCCATGGGCTACCGCGTCGACGACGAGGCCGCCCTGTCCGAACAGCTTGAGCAGGAGCACCGCCAGCACTGGCTGCGCGCGCTGGATCCCGTGATGGTGGTACGCAGCGGCGACGCCGTTACTCTTGAGGTTCGCCTCCCCATCGAATTCGTCAACGATGCCCTCACCTGGCAGCTCCAGCAGGAGCAGGGTGCAGTGCTGTCCGGTCAACTCACCCCCATCGAGGGTGAGCTGGTCGGGGTGGCCGAGTTCGAGGAGATGGAGTGCCAGGCCTATCGCGTCACCCTGGATATGCAGCCTGCGCTGGGTTATCACCAGCTCATCCTGCTGGAAGAGGGCAATGACGAGCCGCTGGCCACCATGCGTCTCATCGTCGCCCCCAAGTCCTGCTACAAGCAGGCGCCCATCGCCAATGGTCGCAAGGTGTGGGGCCCGAGCGTCCAGCTCTACTGCCTGCGCAGCCGCCACAACTGGGGCATCGGCGATTTCAGCGATCTCGGCCAGCTGGTTGAGAATGCCGCCGCCTGGGGAGCCCACTTCGTCGGTCTCAACCCCATTCATGCCCTCTATCCGGCCAACCCGGAGAGTGCCAGCCCCTACAGCCCTTCTTCCCGTCGCTGGCTCAACGTCGCCTATATCGATGTGGAAGCGGTGCCCGAATTCCTGGGCAACGATCGCCTGAAAGCGGAAGTGGCGAGCCCGGCCTTCCAGCAGCACCTCACCTCCCTGCGGGTCAAGGACAATGTGGATTACACCGGCGTCATCCAGACCAAGATCGGGATGCTGCGCCAGGTATTCGACCAGGCCAGCTTCAGCGCCGAGCGTCAGGCTGCGTTCGATGCCTTCGTGGCTGCCGGCGGTGACAGCCTGCAACAGCAGGCAGCGTTTGACGCCCTTCAGGCCCACTTCTATGCCAAGGGCGAGAATGCCTGGGGCTGGCCGGTCTGGCCCGAGGCGTTGCGCGATTACCACAACCCCGAAGTGGCGGCCTGGATGGCCGAGCACCAGCAGGATGTGGCCTTCTATCTCTATCTGCAGTTCCTGGCTGACGAGCAGCTGGCCCGGGCCGATGCCCGCGCCAAGGCCGCCGGCATGGTGATGGGGATCTACCGGGATCTGGCGGTCGGCGTCTCCGAAGGTTCCACCGAGATCTGGGCAAACCGGGATCTCTACTGCCCGAAAGCCTCGGTCGGTGCACCGCCCGACATTCTCGGCCCCCTCGGCCAGAACTGGGGCCTGCCCCCCATGAACCCGAACCAGCTGTTCGAGGCCGCCTACCAGCCCATGGTGGATCTGTTCCGTGCCAACATGCGCTCCTGCGGCGCCCTGCGCATCGACCACGTGATGGCCTTGCTGCGCCTGTGGTGGGTGCCGCCCGGAGAGTCCGCCGCCAAGGGGGCCTACATCTATTATCCGGTTAATGACCTGCTGGGGATCCTGGCGCTGGAATCCCACCGCAACCAGTGTCTGCTGATCGGCGAGGATCTGGGGACGGTGCCGGAGGGGATCGACGTGACCCTGAAAGAGAACGGCGTCCACTCCTACAAGGTGTTCTTCTTCGAGCGTTCCAAGGACGATGGTGGCTTCATCTCCCCGGCACACTACGCCGAGCAGGCGATGTCCGCCCTGACCACCCACGACATGCCGACCCTCAAGGGCTTCTGGCACTGCGACGATCTGGCGCTGGGACGCGAACTGGGCCTGTACCCGGATGAAGACGTACTCAAGACCCTGTATGCTGATCGCCACCAGGCCAAGCAGCGGATCCTTGACAGCCTGCATGCTCATGGGGTCATCTCTGGCAATATCAGTCAAGACGTGAACTGGGTCGGCATGAATACCGAGCTCAACCACGGTCTGCAACTGCACATGTCCCGCGGCAGCTGTGCCCTGTTCAGCACCCAGCTCGAAGACTGGCTGGAGATGGACAAGCCGGTCAACGTGCCGGGTACCAGCTACGAGTACCCCAACTGGCGTCGCAAGCTCTCCCGGGATCTGGAGGATATCTTCGCCGACGAGGCGCTCAAGAATCTGGCGGGCAAGATGAGCCGGGCCCGTGACGAGGCCAGCCGTTGAGCCTTGAACGCCAACATGTGACTCACTTTCATCCGCTTCGGCTTCGGCCGAAGCGGATGTTCAGCCATCAAAGGAAATGTCGATGCCCGTTGAACGTTTGGTTGCCGCCCGCTGTGCCGATCCTTTCTCCCATCTAGGCCTGCTGGCCAATCCGGATGGGCCAGGCCTGAAACTCACCGCCTGGTTGCCCGATGCACTCGAGGTCCGGGTCAGGGATCTCAAGTCAGGCAAGATAGTTGCCACCCTGACCGCCGCTGACGAAGCGGGCCTCTTTGAAACTGTTTTCACCCGCCGCAAGAATCCCTTCCCCTACCAGCTCATCGCGACCTACGCCGACGCCAGTGCCGACATCATCGATCCCTATCAGTTCCAGGCTGCCGCCTGGGAAGGGCTGGCGGAACTCACCTGGCAACCGGAAAACCTCTACCACACCCTCGGCGCCCAGTTGCGCACCGTGACGCACCTCGGCCAGCAGGTGGAAGGGGTACGCTTTGCCGTCTACGCGCCGAGCGCCACGGCGGTGAGCCTCATCGGGGATTTCAACTTCTGGGATGGCCGCCGTCACCCCATGCAGCGCAGCCAGTGCGGCCACTGGGTGCTGTTCGTGCCGGGGCTCAAGGCCGGGGATCGCTACAAGTTCGAACTCAAGGACCCGGCGGGCAATCGCCTGCCCCACAAGAGCGACCCGGTGGGCTTCTACTGCGAGCAGTACCCCTCGTTCGCCTCCGTGGTCTATGACCACGGCCAGTACCAGTGGCAGGACGCCGACTGGCGCGAGAGTCAGCTCAATGACAAGCGCGAGCAGCCCCTTTCCATCTACGAGCTGCACGTGGGTTCATGGAAGCGTCACTCCAACGGCGACAGCCTGAGCTGGCGCGAGCTGGCGGTGGAACTGGTGGATTACATCAAGGAGATGGAGTACACCCACATCGAGCTGCTGCCAGTCTCCGAGCATCCCTTCAGCGGCTCCTGGGGCTACCAGCCGGTGGGCATGTTCTCCCCCACCAGCCGCTACGGCACGGCCGACGATTTCAAATACTTCGTGGATCAGTGCCACCAGGCGGGGATCGGCGTGATTCTGGATTGGGTGCCCGCCCACTTCCCGTCCGATGCCCACGGCCTGGCCCGCTTCGACGGCACGCCGCTCTACGAGTACGAAGATCCGCGCCGTGGCTGGCACCCGGACTGGAACTCCTACATCTATGACTTCGGTCGCGACACCGTGCGCCAGTTCCTGGTGGCCAGCGCCCTGTTCTGGCTCGACAAGTTCCACATCGACGGCCTGCGGGTGGATGCGGTCGCCTCCATGCTCTATCTGGATTACTCCCGCAACGCCGGTGAGTGGGTGCCCAACGTCGATGGCGGCAACCACAACTACGAGGCGATCAGCCTCTTGAAGTGGACCAACGAGGAGGTGTACGGCAAGTACCCCCACGCCATGACCATCGCCGAGGAGTCCACCGCCTTTGCCGGGGTCTCCCGTCCCACCTTCCTCGGTGGCCTGGGGTTTGGCTTCAAGTGGAATATGGGCTGGATGCACGACACCCTCAGCTACATGCAAAAAGAGCCCATTCACCGTCGCTACCACCACAACGACATGACCTTCTCCATGGTGTACCACTATGACGAGAACTTCATTCTGTCCCTCTCCCACGACGAGGTGGTCCACGGCAAGCACTCCCTGCTCTACAAGATGCCGGGGGACGAGTGGCAGCAGGCCGCCAACCTGCGCGCCTACATGGGCTTCATGTATGCCCACCCCGGCAAGAAGCTCAACTTCATGGGCACCGAGATCGCCCAGAGCAACGAGTGGAATCATGATGCCCAGCTGCCCTGGCACCTGTTGCAGTACCCCAGGCACGGCGGCCAGCAGCGGCTGATCCGGGATCTCAACCACCTCTATCGTCATGAACCTGCCTTGTATCAGGCGGATTATGAACAGGGAGGTTTCCGCTGGCTGGATCACAACGATGCCGACAACAGCATCTTCGCCTGGCTGCGGGCCGACAAGCTGGGGGCCCATCCGCTGGTGGTGGCCTGCAACTTCACCCCGGTGCCGCGCATCGGTTACCGTCTCGGGGTGCCGTCTGCCGGTCGCTATCGGGTGGTGCTCAACACCGACAGCGAGCATTACTGGGGCAGCAACTATGATGTGGGTCTGGTCTTCGTCGCCGAGGCGACCCCCTGGCAGGGGATGGCACATAGCCTGGTGCTGGACTTGCCGCCGCTCGCGACCTTGTTCATCAAACAGGAGTCCTGATGTTTGAAATGGAAAACGGGGTAGATCACCCGCTTGGCGCCCGTCTGGACGAGACGGGCTGCCACTTCTGTGTCTGGGCTCCCCAATCGGACAAGGTGGAGCTCTGCCTGTTCGACGATGAGGAGCAGGAGCTGGCGCGTCTCCCCTTGCCCGGTCGGCGCGGCCAGTACTGGTTCGGCCACGTGCGAGGGGTCAAGGCCGGTCAGCGCTATGGCTACCGGGTGCATGGCTCTCCCCAGGAGGGGTTGCTGTTTGACCCGGACAAGCTGCTGATAGACCCCTACGCCCGGGCGCTCAGCCGTGCCACCCACTGGGACGATGCCCTTTACGAGGGGGACAGCGCGGCCATGGTGGGCAAGTCGGTGGTGGTGGACGATGCCTTCGACTGGCAGGGGGTCGGCAAGCCCGGCATCCCGCCGGAGCGGGTCGTGCTCTACGAGACCCACGTCAAGGGGTTCACCCGCCAGCACCCCGGCATCCCCAAGGCGCTGCAGGGCACCTATCTGGGCATCAGCCACCCGCTGATGATCGAGCATCTGCAGGGCCTGGGGGTGACCTCGGTCCAGCTAATGCCGGTGGCGGCCTTCATGTCCGAGCCCAGGCTCGAGCAGCTGGGGCTGACCAACTACTGGGGCTACAACCCCATCGCCTTCTTCGCGCCCGAACCGCGCTACGGGGCGAAGGATGCGGTGACCGAGTTCAAGACCATGGTGCGCGAGCTGCACCGGGCGGGGCTCGAGGTGATCCTGGACGTGGTCTACAACCACACCGCGGAGTCGGGCTTCGACGGCCCCATGCTCTCCCTCAAGGGGTTTGACAACGCGGGCTACTACGCCTTCGAGTCGGGGGCCCACGGTCCGGATTACCATCGCCACGCCAACGTCACCGGCTGCGGCAACAGCGTCAATCTGGATCACCCCAACACTCTGCGACTGGTGCTCGATGCCCTGCGCTACTGGGTCACCGAGATGCAGGTGGACGGTTTTCGCTTCGATCTGGCGGTCACCCTGGCGCGGGAGGCGGGGGAGTTCGATCCCATGAGCGCCTTCTTCAAGGCCATGATGGCGGATCCCGTGCTGGCGCGGGTCAGGCTCATCGCCGAACCCTGGGACATCGGCCCCTTCGGCTATCGTCTCGGCCAGTTTCCGAGCCAATGGCTGGAGATCAACGATCGTTACCGCGACACGGTGCGCGCCTTCTGGCGCGGGGATGCGGGCAAGATGGGGGATTTTGCCACCCGTCTGGTGGGCTCGCGGGATCTCTTCCCGAAGAACTGGCGCTCCCCCCACACCAGCGTCAACTACCTCTGCTATCACGACGGCTTCACCCTCGAGGACCTGGTCTCCTACAACCAGCGCCACAACCAGGCCAACGGCGAGGACAACCGGGACGGCCACGGCAACAACCTCTCCAGCAACCACGGGGTGGAGGGGCCGACCCTGGACCCGCGCATCAACAACCTGCGCCAGCAGCAGAAGCGCAACCTCATCGCCACCCTGCTGCTGTCACAGGGGACGCCCCACTTCCTGGCCGGGGATGAGATGGGCCGCAGCCAGCTTGGCAACAACAACGCCTACTGTCAGGACAACCAGATAAGCTGGGTGAACTGGCAACTGCGCCCGGAGGACGAGCGGCTGCTCGCTTTCACCCGCCAGATGATGGCGCTGCGGGCGGAGTCCGGGGTCTTCTCCAACCTGCAACTGAGCGACGACGGCTGGAACGGCAAGGCGACCAGCTGTCACCAGGTGAACTGGTATCACCCGGACGGCCATCAGCTCACCGATCAGGACTGGCACGCCCCCATGGGGCAGGCGTTTGCCATGGACATCGGCATGATCGGCTGCATCGGGGAGCGCTGGTACGTGCTGTTCAACGCCAGCGACTATGACATCCAGTTCCGCCTGCCGCCGCCGGGGGAGGGCATGGAGTGGATCCAGACCATCGACACCGCCACCAACGACGGCCTGCCCTTCCTGCCGGACGACATCAAGCGGCAGGTGGCGGTGGGGCGTGCCCACTCCCTCAAGCTGCTGGAGCGGGTCGCCCTGCCGGCGGCGGTGCTGGCGAGCGAAGGGGTGGTGGCAGCGGATGTTGTCGCCGTGTTGCCAACGGGATCACAGTTCCCGCTGGCGGGGTAGAGCCAGGCGCCCTGACTGGGTATGCTGGGCACCGTTATCAGTGGTGAGGAGCCGGAATGAGCAGTAACAACCCTGAACAGTGGCGCGACAAGCTGAGTGCAGAGCAGTTCCACATCTGCTGGGAGAAAGGGACCGAGCGTCCCTACAGCGGTGCCCTGCTGCACAACCGTAAGAGCGGCGATTACCACTGCGTCTGCTGCAAGCAGGTGCTGTTCCACTCAGCAGCCAAGTTCGACGCGGGCTGCGGCTGGCCCTCGTTCGACCGGGCCATCGAGGGGACGGTGACCTACACCGAGGACAACAGCCACGGCATGAAGCGGGTGGAGATCACCTGCAGCCAGTGCGGCTCCCACCTCGGCCACGTCTTTCCCGACGGGCCGACCGAGACCGGCCAGCGCTACTGCGTCAACAGCCTGAGCCTGGATTTCGAGCCCGACGCCTGATCCCCGACACGACCAGCGGCGCCTCCCTTCGGAGGCGCCGCTTTTTTATCTCCCCCTGTCAGGTGCCGGGCTATGCCAGCGGCAGGTAGATGTCGGTGACCAGCTCATGGGTGGGCACCTCGTGTACAAAGTTGTGGTAGTGGAAGAAGAGTGGAAAATCCCGCAGCTCTTCGCCGCTGGCGGGCAGCAAGTCGCGGTAGAGCGCCCGGGCACAGTCGGCCAGGAGGTCGTGGGAGCCGCGGTGGCGTACCACGGCGCAGCGCCCGGCCGGGATGAGGGCATTCTTCACACCCCACTCATTGTCCTCGGCGACGGGGGCCTCGACGCTGCCACAGAGGGTAAAGCGAAACGCCGCACCCTCCGTCGTGGCGGGGTCGTCCGGCGCCAGGCCATAGGTCCGGCTGGTGGCGACCGGGGAGCCGCCCGTGGCCTTGCGCCACTGGATGAAGCGCGCCGCGGTGTCGTTGATGCGCTCGGGCAGGCCCTGATGGGTCAGGGCGGCGACGGCGGTCTGCGGGAACTGGATGATGTCGACTCGCATGGGGTCAATCCTCTTTGTGGGGGGCCGTGGCAGGCAGCGATGCCAGCTGGCCCAGTCCGGGTGATGCCTGAACTGGCTGGGCGTCAGGCCGAACGTCTGCTTGAAGGCGCGACTGAAAGATTCGCCATGCTGGAAGCCGGCATCGAGGGCGATATCAGTCACCTTGTCCAGAGGTGCGAATGCCAACCGGTAAGAGGCCCGCTTCAGCCGCAGCAGCTGGATGTAACGCCCCAGCGGCACGCCGCAGTAAGCGGCAAATTGCCGATGAAAGTGAAAGGGCGAAAAGTGCGCCACGGCGCTGAGCCGCTCCAGCGACAGGTCGTCGTCGAGATGGCGCTCGATGTGCTCTGTCACCGTTTGAAAGCGTCGGCGGTAGGCCTCTGTCTGGTTGTGATCCATGGTCTCTCCTCTGTGCTGCCCACTATCGGCCAACGGGCCCGAGCTGTCCTGACGGATCTTGCTCTCTTTGCCTCCCTTCGGTGAAAAGAGCCATGACCGCCAGCCCGGCGGGCGCTGCCTGACTTGTCGCGGGTTCGTCAGGCCAGCAGCAGGGCTGCCCCCGTCAGCAGGGCGGCGAGGGGAAGAACGGGGAGCCGTGGCACCCGCAGCAGGTAGAAGCCGACGGCGGCCAGCGCCAGATCGGTGGGGGAGAGCACGGCGCTCTGCCACACCGGCTGATAGAGGGCCGCCAGCAGCAGCCCCACCACGGCGGCGTTGATGCCGGCCACGGCCCCCGCCAGACGGGGGCGGGCCAGCCAGTGCTGCCAGCAGGGGCCCAGCGCCCAGAGCAGCAAGAAACCCGGCAGGAAGAGCGCCAGGGTCGCCAGCAGCGCCCCGATGAGGGGTGTGGCGGGCAGCAGCACGGCGCCCAGGTAGGTGGCCAGGGTGAACATGGGGCCGGGTACCAGCTGGGCCAGGCCGTAGCCGGTCAGGAACTGCTGCTCGCTCAGGTGGTGACCCAGGCTCTCCTGCAACAGGGGCAGCACCACGTGACCACCGCCAAATACCAGGCTGCCTGCCCGGTAAAAGTCGGCCAGCAACTGGCTGACGGGGCCGCTCGCCACCAGGGGCAGGCCGACGAACAGCAGGGCGAACAGCAGCAGGGTCGGCCAGTGAGGCTGGCGATCCGGAGTGGACGCGAGGCCCTGACTCCCCGGGTGCGGCTCGCGCAAGGCACAGAGGAGGGCCGCGCCGAGCAGCATGGCGACCTGGGTCAGAAGACCGGGGGCGCACCAGAGGGCGGCGGCGGTGGCCACCATGACCCCCTGTTGCAGCGCCGTCTTGCAGAACTGGCGGCTCATGGTGAGCACGGCATCCGCCACCACGACGAGCGCCAGCAGCTTGAGGCCGTGCAGGGCGGCGTCCAGCCAGAGGTTGCCCGCAAGCTGACCCAGACCGACGGCGGCCGCCAGCAACAGCAGGAAGGAGGGGAGGGTAAAGCCGACGAAGGCAGCCAGGGCGCCGCCGATGCCGGCGCGGTGGCGGCCGATGGCAAAGCCGAGCTGGCTGGAGGCCGGACCCGGCAGCAGTTGGCACAGGGCCAGCAACTGGGCGAACTCCGCCTGGTTCAGCCAGCCCAGCCGCTGGACAAAGGTGCGCTGAAAATAGCCGATATGGGCGGCCGGCCCGCCAAAACTGATGCATCCCAGCCACAAGAACTGCATGAATACCTGTCCCATCTTCCCCTCCTCGTCATCATCCTGGCCCGGATAATATGACAAAAAAGTGACAGTTTGGTGACGGTACGCCCTCCCGCGCAGCCTGCCATCAACAGGGGCTGGCGGGGTGGCTGGTCGCCTCCGCCAGCTGACGAGAGGTACCGGGGTGACGCGCGGCAGCCTGCCGGTGAGGGTCAGGGGGCAGGTTGTGCCTGGGGCAGGTAGCATTGTCCCGCCAGCCAGCAGGCGATGGACTGGCGACTGGCATCGAAGTGAGGCTCGGGCAGAGTGTGCGGGTCGCACCAGATCCAGCCCTCGCATTTTTCCGGCTCCAGCAGTTGCGGCTCCCCGTCCACCTCTGCCAGCAGGGTGACCGAGATGTAGTGCAGGCCGCTCTCGCGCCAGGTCTCCAGGTTGTTGGTGACGGCGATGACGCGAGGCTGGCGGATGACGAAGCCGGTCTCCTCCGCCACCTCCCGGATGGCTGCCGACTCGAAGGTTTCCCCCAATTCCAGATGACCGCCGGCGATGGACCAGTAGGGGGCATGGCTGCCCTTGCGCTTGCCAAGCAGTACCTGGCCCTGGCCATTGGTGAGAATGACGCCGACACCGACGCGGGGATAGGGGGTAGACATAGGGGAGGCTCCTTGCTGAGACGGCGGGGTGCGCCAGGGAAAACGGGCTCACCTTAGGGGGGATGGGCCCGTTGCGCAAGCCGCCTGTTCAAGGGCGATCGGATGCCGATTTTCCATCGCTTCAATGGATGGGTCTGGCGACATTCTATCTGTTAAATAGATGGGAAATGCCCCCGGATCAGGGCAGTCTGACCAGCATTTTGCCGGTATTGTGGCCCTGGAACAGTCCGATAAAGGCTTGCGGCATGCAGGCCAGCCCCTCGCTGACGGTCTCCTCGGCCTGGAGGGTGCCCGCTTCGAAGGCCGGCATGGCCTCGGCCAGGAACTCCCCGTAGTGCTGCCAGTGATCGGAGACCAGCAGTCCCTGCATCAGGATGCGCTTGCGGATCACCTGGGAGAGGTTGCGCGGGCCGCTGGCCTGGCCGTTGCTGTTGTACTGCTCGATGAGGCCGCACAGCACGATGCGCCCGTGCACCACCAGGTGGTTGAGGGCGGCATCCAGCATGGCGCCCCCCACGTTCTCGAAGTAGACGTGGATGCCTTCGGGGGCGAGGCGGGCCAGCTCGGCGTCGAGATCCGGGGTCTCCCGGTAATTGATCACCGCATCGGCTCCCAGGGTCTTGAGGTAGGCGACCTTGTCGGCCGAGCCGGTGGAGCCGATGACCCTGGCCCCCGCCTGCTTGGCGAGCTGGACCGCCATGGTGCCGACCGCCCCGGAGGCTGCCGAGACCAGCAGGGTTTCACCGGCCTTCAGGTGTGCCACCTTGTGCAGGCCCGCCCAGGCGGTCATGCCCGGCATGCCGAGGGCGCCGAGGAAGCGCTGGGGCGGCAGGGTGGTGTCGGGCAGGCGGGTGAGCTGGGCGGCGTTTGCCACGAAGGCATCCCGCCAGCCCAGCATGCTGCTCACCTTGTCCCCCACCTTGAAATCGGGATGGCGCGATGCCTGTACCGTGCCGATGGCGCCGCCGTCGAGGGGACCGTTGAGGGGGAAGGGAGGAACGTAGCTTTTTGCCTCGCTCATGCGGCCGCGCATGTAGGGATCCACCGACAGCCACTGGTTGGCGACCTGCACCTCTCCCTCCTGCAGGGCGGGCAGGGGCACGTCCCGGAGGGTGAAGTCCTCCAGGGTGGGGAGACCGGTGGGGCGACGCAGCAGTTGGATTTGATGGCTGATGGCATTCATGGGCATTCTCCGGCAGTGGGGCCGCGCGTCGGGCGGCGGCCTGGTATTTTTGTTTGTGTGCAAACTAAAATCAGGGTAGTCCTGAACGCGGGGGCTGGCAACTGTTTTGTGTGCAAACTATTCAGCCCCGAAGTTGATGGGGTATACTGCCCCCTTGTCGTCAGCGAGGTCCTCCATGAGCGAATTGAAAAAGCAGGTCTGTTTTGCCCTCTACAGCGCCTCCAATGCGGTGATGCGTGCCTATCGGCCGCTGCTGGACAAGCTGGATCTCACCTATACCCAGTACCTGGTGATGCTCTCGCTCTGGGCCCGGGACGAGGTCAGCCTCAAGGAGATAGGGCAGGAGACCGGACTGGATGCGGGCACCCTGACCCCCATCGTCAAGCGGCTGGAGAGCAAGGGGTGGCTGACCCGAACCGTCTCCCACGAGGATGAGCGGCAAAAGTGCATCAGTCTGACCGAGGCGGGACGCCAGTTGCAGCAGGAGGTCAGGGAGTGCTGTCTGGCGGACAGCTTGCGCAATCAGGTGGATCTGGCCGATGCTGAGTTGGCCCAGCTCAAGCAGCTTTGCGATCGCGTGGCGGCGCAGCTGGGGCGCTGATCCCTTTTCCCGTCAGGAGTGACCCGATGAAACCCATGCAATCCCTGCTGCCTCTGTTTGCCATCCTGCTGTGCGCCTGCGCCGATACCTCCTATCCCCGTTCCGAGCTGCAGATCGACGATGCCGATGCCTGGCAGGCCATCTGCAAGGACGGGGTCCGGGTGAGGGCGGTCACCGACGAGGGGATCTGTGCGGATCACCGCGGGGTGGCCATGTGGACAAATAAACCAAGGGCTGCACGGATGGCAGAAGAAGCGGCCAAGTAGTGTGACCTGTACGACATAAAATGACATGACCGGCCATGGGGCCGGTTTTTTTCGCGATCTTGCCAGCACTTTGGCACCTTGTTCATGGTGCACTCATTTTTCTCTTCCCATACTGGCCCTCAAGGTAGCAAACCAACGGGAGAGAGAGATGCAATCATCCATCGTCGGGCTCTCCATTCTGTGGGGGCTGGCCAGCTTTGGTGTTCAGGGGGATTTCATCGAGAGCCGTGATACCGCCTCCCCCTCCTGGCAGGCCGAGTCCAGAGTGGAGATGGAAGGGTACTTGATGGAGTCGTTGGGCGCCGATCGCTGGGTGTTCGACAACGGCAGCGAGAGCCTGGAAATCTCTCTGCCCAAAGGGCAGTGGGTGTCGACCGGTGAGCGGCTGCGGCTGCGCGGCGAACCCCTGCAGGAGCAGAACGGCTGGTTGCTGCAGGTGCAGGACGTCAGCCAGGTCGAGACATGACGAGGCGTTCGCCACCTGGCGGGCGATGGCGCCCGGGGGCTGTGTTGACCGCGAATACCCTTGATAGCAGAGACAAGAAGAGGAGGCCCTGGCCTCCTCTTGCTTTTGGTGCTCCCCGGATGCGGGGTGGGTTGTCAGCCCAGGTGGTTGAGGGGCAGGGCGGTCTTGTGCTTGATGCGGCGCAGCACGAAGCTCGAACGCACCCCGGTCACGCCGGAGATGTGGGTCAGTTTGTCCAGCAGGAAGTGCTGGTAGTGCTCCATGTCCCGCACCACCACCTTGAGCTGGTAATCCGCATCGTTGCCGGTGATGAGGTCGCACTCCAGCACCTCGGGCAGATCCTTGACGGCGCGATCGAAGTTCTCGAACCGCTCCGGAGTGTGCCTGTCCATGGAGATGTGAATGTAGGCGGTGAGGGTCAGCCCCAGCTGGCGGGCATTGAGCAGGGTGACATGGGTATCGATGAGACCGGCATCCTCCAGCGCCTTGACCCGGCGCGAGCAGGGGGAGGGAGAGAGCCCGACCAGCTCGGCCAGCTCCAGGTTGCTGATGCGGCCATTTTCCTGCATCAGCTCCAGAATATGCCTGTCTATACGATCAAGTTTCAGCATTCTCCGTACCTCTTCGCAATTACTAATCCACTTTTCCTAGATTAAGGGTGAACTATTGCAAAAACAACTGAAAATACCTGCTACTTCACAACCACTCACCGCATCGCGGGGAGTACCATGGTTACATCTTCCGGTGGCAAGACAGGCGCCCGACCAGGCACCTGTGGTGAAGGACCTTACCGGGTCAAGAGCCCCATCAGCCGTTCGACCTTATCGGGAAACAACGGGCTGGAACGAGAGCACCCCCTCCCCGAAGGCAACAAAGCAGGCATCCCGGCGCCTGCTTTGTTGTTTTTGCGTTCCGCCCGCTCAGGGGCGGGGCGGCCGGATGCGATAGAGGCAGCGGCTGTCCCCCTCTAGCAGATACTGCTCCCGCTCCACCTCGGCCGGCGCCAGCAACCGGCGAAACAGCGCCAGCTCGCTGCGGCAAAAGCCCCGACAGGCTCTGGCCGCACTGCAGATGGGGCAGTGACTCTCCCACCACAGCCAGCTGCCGTCCTCCTCCTGCGACATGTCCGCCATATACCCCTCCTGGGTGCGCAGCGCCTTGAGCGTCATCAGCCTGTCTGCCAGCGCCGGCTGGGTCAGCCTGGATTCATAGCGTGTCTGCATCTGCTGCTCCCGCCGCGCGATGAGCTGCTCCATGCCCGCGTCGCCAAACACCTGCCGGATGTCGTCGATCAGTTGCAGGGTCAGATCGCCATGGGTGTCGGGGAAGCGTTGCCAGGCCTGGTCGGTGAGGTGCCACAGGCGCACCGGGCGACCACGGCCGCGGGCCTCGTCACTAAACCCCACCCAGCCCTCGGACTCCAGGGCCATCAGGTGCTGGCGCGCCCCCATGGACGTCATCTGCAACTGGTCGCCGAGTTCGGCGGCGCTCTGGGGGCCGCGGGTTTTCAACAGATAGAGGATCTTGTCGGTACTGGCGTTCATGGGAGCTCCGGTGGTGGGTATCGGTGCGGTGACCGCCTGGATGAGGTCATTATGGGTAGCAGGGAGATTTAAATCAACAATCTGCTTTACTTAATGGACAACCCCTCACAATATAAATAAACCAATAACTTTATTTAATGAGGCAAAGATGGAAGGGATCAAGGGACAGGCGACCCTCTGGGTATTGGTGATGACGGTGACGCTGGCGGTGGCGGGATTCAGCCTGCCTTCCCCCGTCCTGGCACCGCTGCTGCTGGATCCGGCCCAGGGCATGTTGACGCCACAGGCGTCGGACTGGAGCCGCAAGGTGTGGCTTGGCGTCATCATGGGGCTCTATCCGTTGTTTCAACTGCTGGGGGCCCCCTTGCTTGGCCGTCTCTCCGATCGTCATGGGCGCAAGCCGGTGCTGACCCTCTGTCTGGTGGGGGTGCTGGCGGGGTATGTGCTGATGGCCCTCGGCATCGCCTGGCGTTCCCTGCCGCTCTTGCTGCTGAGCCGGGTGGTGGAGGGCTTCTTCAACGGCGACATCGCCATCGTGCAGGCGATGGCGGCGGACATGAGCACGGCCAGGACCAAGGCACGCAACTTCGCCCGCATCAACATCGGCATGAACCTGGGCTGGGTGGTGGGCCCCATGATTGGAGGCTATGCGGCCGTGGTCTCGGGGGATTACAGCCTGGCGGCCTGGCTGGCGGTGGGGATGACGGTGATCAACCTGCTGCTGGTGCTCTGGCTACTGCCCAATCGTCCCCCGGTGCCGGCGACCCGGGATGAGGCTCCCCTCTCGACCCGCCAACTGCTGCTGCAACCTCGTCTCCTGCCCTACTTTGCCCTGACCCTGGCAAGCTACGGGGCGGTGCAGCTCTACTTCACCTACTTCAATGTCTGGCTGGTGGAGCGGCTGGCATGGGATCCGGTGCAACTGGCCCAGGCCGCCGTGCTGGTGAGCGTGCCCATGATGCTGGGCTCCTGGATCGGTGAGCAGCTGGCACGGCACTGGCGCGGCAGCTCCCTTGGCATCGTCGGCCACCTGGTGATGGCGGTGGGCATGCTGATGTTCATCCTGCCGACCCAGTGGTGGGGGCTCGCGCTCACCTTCATCCCGGCGGGCATCGGCATGAGCCTGGGGGAGCTGGCCACCTCGGTGGCGGTCTCCAACCGCAGTCATGCCAGCCAGCAGGGGCAGGCGATGGGGCTCTACCGCGGTCTGGCGGTGGGCAGCGAGATCCTGGCGGTGGTGCTGGGCAGCCTGGTGCTGCTGGCGGGGACCGAGTGGCCCTTCTACCTGGCCGGCCTCTGCGGCGTGATCTGTGCCCTCGGTTTCTACGGATTGCGCAGACGGGCGGACAGGCGAAACGCCGTGGCCGGGTGCGCCGAGGCGGGCTGACGAAGGGCGCGGGGATCACAGTTCGGCGACGGGATGGCGGGCCGGACTTGCATCGCGGCGCCGAGTCTGGGACGGTATGGCTCTTTGCTCCGCTGTTCCCGCCCCCCGGCGAGCGCGTCTCCCATCATGGGCCTTGCGATGCCCAGTCCGCATTCCCGGCGGTGAGATGTGTCGTCATGGCACTGGAAACGGGAGGGGATGGCGCCGCACCCGTCTCGACATTCTTGGAGGTGATATGAGTCGTTATCAGGCCATTGCATTGGACATGGACGGTACCCTGCTGAACCGGGATCACAAGATCTCGTCCGCTACCCGGGCTGCCCTGGCCCAGGCCCGGGCCCACGACATCAAGGTGCTGCTGGTGACGGGTCGCCACTTCATGACGGCCCGTCCCTTCCACCACGAGCTGGCCCTCGACACCCCCATCATCTGCAGCAACGGCGCCTACCTCTATGATCCGGTGCAGGAGAGGATCCTCGCCGGGGATCCCCTGGCCGTGGCGCCTCTCACCACCCTGCTGGAGGAGGTGCAAGCCCAGCAGATGGGGGCGCTGTTCCACCTGGGGGACGGCATCGGCTACCTGGGCTGCGAGGAGCACGTGGGCCGGATGCGGCGCTGGTCGGCAACCCAGCCGGATCACCTCAAGGTCTCCCTGCTGCCCGCCGAGGATATCGAGTCCTGGTTGCAGTCCCCCATCTGGAAACTGGAGTTGTTCAACCAGGACCCCGGCCGGTTGCACCGTTTCGTCGGGGAGGTGGTGGAGAGACTGCCCTTCACCCGTGACTGGGCGGCCCCCTATGCGGTGGAGCTGGTGCAGCCCGGTTGCAGCAAGGGCAACCGGCTGGCCCAGTGGGCGGCGAGCGAGGGGATCGCCATGGAGAACCTGGTGGCCTTTGGCGACAACAACAACGACATCAGCATGTTCGAGCAGGTGGGGCTGGCGGTGGCCATGGGCAATGCGGCGCCCCAGATCCAGGCCCATGCAGACCGGGTCACCGCGGATCACAACGAGGATGGCATCGCCCTGGCGTTGCAGCGCTGGGTCCTGCCCGCCTGAGGGGAAAAACAGTCTGCGGCATAAACAGAAAGGGGCCATGTCGGCCCCTTTTTGTCAGCTCCCGAAGGAGAACTGGATCACCCGATCCGGGAAGCGCAGCCGGTTGTAGTCCCGGTATACCCCTTCGTAGTGACGGATGGCGCGCTCGCGCTGGGCACGATAGTAGTCGCGCTGGCGGCTGTCGCTCTCGCCCCGGATCTGCTGATCCAGCTGGTGGATGCTCCGCTCGGTGCGCTCCAGCTCCTGCTGCAATTCGCCGAGGCGCTGCTCCAGCAGGTATTCCTTGCGGCCGCGCTCGAACTGGGTGAGGAAGCTGGTGTCGTTGGGGCAGACCCCCAGGTATTCGCTCCCCTCCCGTCCCTTGCTGTAGGCAAGCTCGGGGATGCAATAGAGCTCCAGCCCCTTGGCGTAGCCGCGCTGCCACTCCGCCTCATCCACCTTGAGGCCGTACTCCCCGCAGGTCTTCTGATAGTCGCGGGTGGCGCTCCGGGTCTTGCCCTGCTCCCCGTCCTGATAGCCCTGGTTGTACCAGCTCATGGCACGGCACTCCTCCTCCGAGAGGGAACTGCACCCGGCGAGCAGGAAGGGAAGGGTCAACAACAGGATCTTGGGGGACATGAGGGGGCTCCGACAGCAAAGGGGGTGGGGCATTCTAGAAGAGGAGGCCCGTCCGGGACAAGCACCGGGCGAGGGGGCCGTATCATGATGTTTTTATCAGTATTTTCAAGCCGTTGTAGACGGGCTTCCGGCAGCCTTTTCTTGCCGGGGGAGGCAGGGTAAACTGCGCCTACTTTTAACTGGCATGTAACATAAAAACAATGAAAGTCCTGACCGTCGATTATCGCTCCCCCGATGCGGCCGAGCGCTTCACCGAATCCCTGCGCACCACCGGCTTCGGAGTGCTGACTCACCACCCCATCCCGAAGGAGCTGGTGCAGTCCATCTATGACAACTGGTATCGCTTCTTCATGAGCGAACAGAAGCAGGATTTCCTGTTCAATCGCGAGACCCAGGACGGCTACTTCCCGCCCTCGGTGTCCGAGGTGGCCAAGGGGCACAGCCAGAAGGACATCAAGGAGTACTTCCACATCTATCCCTGGGGCCAGATGCCGGCAGAGCTGAAAGAGCAGGCGATGGAGTACTACCGCCTCGCCAACGATCTGGCCGCCGAGCTGCTGGGCTGGGTGGAGCAGCACACCCCGGGCGACATCGCCGCCCACTATAGCTGCCCGCTCTCCTCCATGATCGAAGAGAGCCACAAGACCCTGCTTCGGGTGCTGCACTACCCGCCCTTCGACGGCACCGAGGAGCCGGGCGCCATCCGCGCCGCCGCCCATGAAGACATCAACCTGCTGACCATTCTGCCCGCCTCCAACGAGCCGGGCCTGCAGGTGAAAGGTTCAGACGGGGAGTGGATGGATGTGCCCTGCGATTTCGGCACCCTCATCATCAACATCGGTGACATGCTGCAGGAGGCCTCCCGCGGCTATTACCCCTCCACCACCCACAGGGTCATCAACCCGACCGGGGGCAGTGCCGCCAAGTCCCGCATCTCCTTGCCGCTCTTCCTGCACCCCCGTCCGGATGTGGTGCTCTCGGAGCGTCACACCGCCCACAGCTATCTGATGGAACGGCTGCGGGAGCTGGGGGTGATCTAATCCCGCCAGACCCGGGCAGACAACAAACCGGAGCATCCCCGCTCCGGTTTTTATTTTGTGGCACGATTGGTTGGTTATCCGAATTTTATTGGTTAATGATGCTAAAAACTGAGTTTTATATCGGATATACGCCGAGTGATTGCGCGCCCGCGGGCGTACTCTGAGCGCCATTTCGGGCCTCGCTGGCAGGCCCTTCCCGTGGAGTTCTTATGAAGCAGTCCCAATGGTCATCCCGGCTCGGTTACATCCTGGCCGCCGCAGGTTCCGCGGTCGGTCTCGGCGCCATCTGGAAGTTCCCCTATGTCACCGCCGCCAACGGTGGCGGCGCCTTCCTGCTGGTCTTTCTGCTGTTCAGCTTCACCCTGGGGGTGGCGGTGCTGATGGGGGAGACCCTGATCGGCAGCCTGACCCGGCGCGGGGTGGTGGGAGCCTTTGGTGAACTGATGGGCAGGCGCTGGCGCTGGGTCGGTGCCATGGGTTTGCTGTGCAGCCTGTTCATCTTCTGTTTCTACAGCGTGGTGGGCGGCTGGACCCTGGGGTACACGGGCATGGCCCTGGCGGGGGAGCTGCAACAGGGGGACGGCGCGGCACTGACCGCCCGTTTCAACGACTACGTCGGTGATCCGTTCTGGCCGGTGCTGACCCACCTGCTGTTTGCCGGCTTGACCTGGTGGTTCGTGCGGGGCGGCGTGCAACAAGGGGTGGAGCGCACCCTGCGCTGGATGATGCCGGCCCTCTTCATCATGATCCTGCTGCTGGTGGCCTTCGGCCTCACCCTGCCGGGCGCCATGGCCGGGGTGCGCCACTTCCTGATGCCCGATTTCAGCAAGCTCGGCATGTCGGGTGTGCTGGACGCCATGGGGCTGGCCTTTTTCTCCCTCTCCATCGGCCTTGGCATCCACACCACCTATGGCGCCTACCTGCCTTCCAGCGAAGGGGTCGGCCGCTCCAGCCTCTGGGTGGTGCTGCTGGCGAGCGTCATCGCCGTGCTGGCGGGCCTGATGATCTTCCCGGTACTGGCGGCGACCGGTATTGACCCGGCCTCGGGCCCGGGCCTCACCTTCATGACCATGCCGGCGGTGTTCCAGCAACTGCCCTTCGGCCAGGGGCTGGCGGTGGTGTTCTTCTCCCTGCTGGTGGTGGCGGCGCTCTCCTCCTCCATCTCCCTGCTGGAGCACTTGCAGTGCTTCCTGTGCGAGAGCCTGGGCTGGTCCCGCCGCACGGCGTGCAACCTGGTCATTGCCCTGGTGATGGCGGGTGGCATCCCGGTGAGCCTGTCGTTCGGTCCCTGGGCCACCCTGACCCTGTTTGGCAAGAACATCTTCGAGTTGCTGGACTTCATCACCTCCAACCTGATGATGCCCCTGTTCGGGCTGGCCCTGACGCTGCTGCTGGGCTGGCGGCTCGGTCGCCAGGCGCTGCCCGAAGGGCTGGCTCCCCATTGGCGGGCCCTGCTGATGGGCTGCTGGCGCTGGCTGGCTCCCCTGCTCATTGGCGGCATTCTGGTGCGCGGCCTGGTGTAGGGAGGGTTGGTCATCTCTGCCACTCCCCGGCCGGGGAGTGGGGTGGCAGGATTGACTCTTTATAAAAATCTGTTAATTAAAAATAAACAGAGTAACGATCTGAAATTTCGATATTTTATTTTGGTTAAATCTGTTTTTGGTTCTGTTTTAGACTATTTCCTGTCAACTTCTCTTGCCATGGTTTAGGCTGTGGCTCCTTTTTACCGTGCAGGCGTCGCCCTCCCATGTCACCCCTTATCGCTCTCTGTGGCCGATTTAGCCCCTTCCTGGAGAGGTGACCTTGCAGGTGTCGTTTGTCTGACTGTTCATTGCAAAGGTCGCCCTCAGGCGGCCTTTTTTGTTGCGGCGCACACCGCGTCTAGCCATGGAGTATCGAACTGATGTTGTCTTGCCCGGAGGTTGTATGAGCCAGGTTCAGTGGTCTTCCCGTATTGGTCATGTGCTGGCGGCCGCCGGCTCGGCGATCGGCCTTGGCGCCATCTGGAAGTTTCCCTATGTGACAGCCACCAACGGGGGCGGTGCCTTCCTGCTGGTGTTCCTGCTCTTCAGCTTCACCCTGGGGGTCGCGGTGCTGGTGGGGGAGACCCTGCTCGGCAGCCGCAGCCAGCGCGGCGTGCTCGGCGCCTTCCACAAGCTGGTGGGGCCGAACTGGCGCTGGATGGGTTACATGGGGATCCTGTGTGGCTTCTTCATCTACAGCTTCTACAGCGTGGTGGGGGGCTGGACCGTGGGCTATGCGGCCCTGGCCGTGGGCGGCGAGCTCAACCTGAGTGAGGCGAGCACCCTCACCGCACTCTTTACTGGTTATGTGAGCGATCCCCTCTGGCCGGCCCTCACCCATCTCGTCTTCGCCGGGCTCACCTGGTGGTTCGTGCAGGGAGGGCTGCAACAAGGGGTGGAGCGGGCGCTGCGCTGGATGATGCCGGCCCTGTTCGTGATGATGCTGCTCCTGGTGGTGACCGGGCTCTCCATGCCGGGGGCCATGGCCGGGGTACGCCAGTTCCTGATGCCCGACTTCTCCCACCTGACGGGGCAAGGGGTGCTCGACGCCCTGGGGCTGGCGTTCTTCTCCCTCTCCATTGGCCTCGGGGTACACACCACCTATGGCGCCTACCTGCCGAGCAGTGACGGGGCGCTGCGCTCCGGGGTCTGGGTGGTCACCCTGGCGAGCTGCATCTCGGTGCTGGCGGGGCTGATGATCTTCCCGGTGCTGGCCTCCACCGGCATCGATCCTGCCGCCGGCCCCGGCCTCACCTTCATGACCATGCCGGCGGTGTTCAACCACCTGCCGTTCGGTCAGGGGCTGGCGGTGATCTTCTTCCTGCTGCTGCTGGTGGCGGCGCTCTCCTCCTCCATCTCCATGCTGGAGCACCTGGTGCGCTTCACCACCGAGGAGTGGGGCTGGTCGCGCCGCAATGCCTGTCGGGTCCTGACCCTGCTCATCATGGCCTGCGGCATTCCGGTCAGTCTGTCGTTCGGGCCCTGGGCTGACTACACCCTGTTTGGCAAGACCCTGTTCGATCTGCTGGATTACCTCACCTCCAACCTGATGATGCCCCTGTTCGGTCTGGTGCTGACCCTGCTGCTTGGCTGGAAGCTGGGGGACAGTATTGTGCCTGCGGATCTCTCGCCGCTGATGCGTGGTGCGCTGCTCTGGTGCTGGCGGCTGGTCGCCCCCCTGCTGATCGCGGGGATCCTGGTGCGGGGCTTGTTGTAACGCACCTGCCAGGGCGGCATACACCGCCCTGGATGGCTATAGGCCCTGATGGGGACCGAGGGGCGGCAGTTTGGGGGCCAGGTGAGATCTCACCTGTTGCAGGGTTTCCCGATAGGCGTTCCCATGGTGTTCCAGGAAGGCGGCACTGTGGTTGAGACGCTGCTCCAGCCTGTCCACCAGGCGGGCCACCGCCGGGGCCGCCATGCCGGCGGGCCAGCACTGGGTCAGCAATACCAGCAGTTGCCAGGCATCCCCCGCCTGGGCCGGGAATCGCTCCTGCAGGGTCAGTGCGCTCTGCACGGCGAGCTGGAGCTGACCCGTGGTCATGGCCCGTTGCCGCTCCTCGCGCAGCTGGGTCAGCTGCTGCTCCCGCTGCGCCAGTTGCCGCGCCAGATCGTCGACCACCTGCAAAATGAGCCCCTGCAGCAGCGGGGTCTGTGCCACCGGTCCCTGATACTGGCCGAGCTGGGCCAGATAACGCTGGGCATGGTGGGGAAGCCCGCAGAACTGGCTGACGGCCACTCCGAGCAACTGGTTGAGATGATTGTCCCGCGCTGCCTCCGGCGGGTGCTTGGCCAGCAGCATCAAGGCGTCATCGAATCGATAATCCAGACCCAGCATCAGGGCGCGCAGCAGCCCCTCCTCGTGGGCCCGCAGGGTCACGGCCTGCTGGCCGAGCTCCTCCAGGGCCTGCTGCAGCTCATGAACTCTGGCCTCTCCCGGTGGATGCCAGAGCACCGCCAGGGTCGCATCCAGCAGGCAGCGTTCGACAGAGTGGCGAAACGTCTGTTTGGGGAAGTAGCGCAGGATGAAATCGCTGGCCTGCGCCAGCACCTGACCTTCATCCCTTCGCAGCAAGGCCAGCAAAATGGCCACCTGGCGCCACTGCGGCTGCCAGGGGCAGCGTTGCAGCAAGCCTGACAAGGTTTCCCAGGCCGGATCCCACTGCGCCTCGTGCAGTTGGCAGGCGAGAACCAGCGCCTGATGGATGACGGGGGGCAGTCGCTCCCGGTTGCGGGCCAGATCCTTGTGGGCGCTCTCCACCCGGTTCAGCCCGAGCAGAGCCTGGTTCAGTCCCTGGCGTGGCCACCAGGCATCGTGCTCCGTGGTGCAGATGGCGTAGTGCTGGGCGGCCTGCACCCGTTCCCCGGCTTGCAGCAGCATGTAGCCCTTTACCCTGTCCATCTGTGCTTCCAGCCCCTTGTGGCTGGCGTGCCGGTAAAGCAGATCCTCGCACTGGGCGCAGGCGCTGCGCCACTCCCTGAGCGCCATGGGGGTGGCCAGGGGGCGGGTCACCGTGGTCAGTGCCAGCAGCGCTTGCAGGCTGTACGCCAACTGCTCCGTGGTGAAGGGCACGGCCAGACGCAGGGCGAAATAGAGGTCGGAGGGGGGGAACTGGCCGGTGTCCTCGTCCTGCTCCAGCAGCAGGAGCACACAGCCGGGCGCGAGCAGGCCCAGGTGGTGTGCTTCATGCAGCAGCCTGACTCCCTCGTGGGCCTGGTGGTGATACTGGCGGCAAAGAATGGCATCAAAGGCGTGCTGGCGCAGCAGGGCGGGCAGGCTTGCAATCTCTTTGCAGTGGAACAGCTCGGTGGGGGGCAGCCCCAGATCACTCAGTCCCTGGGTGAGGGTCGAGCCCATCATGGCATCGTCTTCGATGAGGAGGATCTGCATCTTTGACGCTCCTTCGCCGGTCGGGGGTGGCGAGGTTGGATTCAAAGTTAGCCTCCACTCTCCCGCGAGAGCCAGAGGGGGTCAATACCCCACCTGGGTCAGGGATGGCTCAGTGCCGGCCTTGGGCGGGGCAAAGAAAGCATCACTGAAGGCCGGGCCCCCTGGCCGAGAAGGGGCAGTCCCGCTGCGGGACATGCAGTTCCCCGGCTCCCGACTCTCCCTGCCAGGCGAGCTCGAGCTGGCCCAGGCGCCCGAGGCGGCGCAGCTCGAACTCGTAGCGCAGGCAGGGGTTGTCGGTGGGCAGCTGCGTCATCCCGGCGGGCAGCCGGTAGTCGTAGCGCAGCAGGGGGCCATCTTGCAGCCGGCTTTGCACGGGCACCAGTCCCTCCGCCGTCGGTGCGGGGGCCTTGAGATAGCGGCGCAGCGCCACCGGGGCGTCGATGGCTTTTTGATAGTGAAGGCCGTTCATGGCTGCCAACTCCTCCTCCAGCCGCGTCAGCTCCCCCTCCAGCCCGCTCAGGGCGGCGCTAAGCTGTTGATGGGCCGAGGAGGCGCAGCCTCCCAGCAGCAGGGTCGCGATCAGCAGGGCGGGACGGACGGCAGACATGAAGGTTCCTCGGGTGCCAGGGTCAATGACTATAGCAGGGGATTGGTGGGCGGCGTGCCCCTCAGCAGCCCGGCGAGGCGCTCCAGCCCTTCGGCGACGCGGGCGTCGGTGGCGGGCTGACTCAGGCTGAGGCGTACTCCCTGCGGGGCGGCAAACTGGCCGGCGGCGAAGTGTTCTCCGCTGGCGACCCCCACGTCAAGGGCGTTGGCGGCCTCCGCAAACTCCTGGCTGCGCCAGGGCTCGGGCAGCGGCAGCCAGGCGTGCATGGACCCCGGCTGCCAGCGCGCTCCCGGCAACAGGTGGCGCAGGAGCTCACCCCGGCGCGCCAGGATTTTTCGCTGGTGTTCGATGAGCGGCATGATCTGGCGCTGGCTCACCAGCTTGCAGGCCAGCTCGATGAGCAGCGGACTCACCATCCAGCTCGACAGCCGCATCGCCTGGGCGAAGCCGTTGCGAAGGGCGGGAGGGGACAACACGAAGCCGACCCGCAGGCCGCCGCAGGCGATCTTGGCGAGACTGCCGAGGTAGATGACCCGCTCCGGTGCCAGGTTGACCAGGGGAGGGAGCGCACTTTCGGGCAGCAGGCCGTTGACGTCATCCTCGACGATCAGCAGATCGTGGCGACGGGCGATGGCGACGATGGCGTCGCGTCGCGCCAGGCTCATGGTGGCCGTGGTGGGGTTTTGCAGGGTGGGGGTGAGGTAGAGCAGCTTGGCCCGGCGGGTACGGCACGCGGCATCCAGCGCCTCTGGCAGCAGTCCCTCCTCATCCATCGCCAGTCCCACCACCTGATTCTTGAGCTGGCGTGCATTGCCCAGCATGCCGGGGTAGCTCAGTCCCTCGCAAAACAGGGTCTCTCCCACGCAGCCGGTGGCCAGCAGGGCCAGCATGATGCCGTGCTGGGCACCATGGCTGAACAGCAGGCGATCTTCGCTCGCCGTGATGCCCTGCTCGGCGAGCCAGTCGACGAACAGCTGGCGCTGTGCGGGGCGTCCCGCCTCCTTGTCATAACCGAGCAGGCCGTTGAGATCCCCCTGCGCCAGCTCGGTGAGCAGGGGCCTGATGATGGCGCCCCTGTCCAGCTGGACCGGGAGGTTCTGCCACAACTCGATGCGCTGGCTGTCTTCATTGCGGATCACCCATTCGTTGGCGGGATCCGCCGCTCCCCTGACCCAGGTGCCGTGCCCGACCCGGGCCGCCAGCAGGCCCCGTCGCTCCGCCTCGGTGTAGGCGCGGGTGACGGTGCCCACGGTGACCCCCAGCTTATCTGCCAGGGCCCTGTGGGTTGGCAGCCGGGTCTCGGGTGAGAGGATGCCGGTGGAGATGGCCTGCTCGATGGCCTTGACCAGTTTGAGGTAGAGGGGCCCCTCGAAAGGGGTGAGGTCGGGCGTCCAGATTGTCATGGTGACAATAAATCCATTGATCCAAGATTGTCCGCAATATAGCGTGATTATCAGCCTGTACACAACCAACAAGCACACATTGTATCGGTACAATGTGGCGAGAAAGGAGTCTCCCCATGACCATCGAATGGTATGCCACCCTGTTTGGCTTCGCCCTGCTCACCTGCGGCACGCCCGGGCCGAACAACCTGATGTTGACGGCGTCCGGCGCCAACTTCGGCGTGCGGCGCACCCTGCCCCATCTCATCGGGGTGGCGGTGGGCCAGCCTGTGTTGCAACTGGTGCTGGCGCTCGGCTTCTATCCGCTGTTTGAGCGCTGGCCCCTGCTCAAGCTGAGCCTGCAGGTGCTGGGCAGCCTTTACCTGCTGTGGCTGGCGTGGCGCATCGCGGTGGCAGGCGCTCCCGGAGATCCCGCCAGCCGTGCCCGCCCCTTGACCCTGCTTGAAGGGCTGGGCTTCCAGTTCCTCAATCCCAAGGCGTGGATGATGGGGATCTCGGCCATCAGTCTGTTCAGCCTGCCGGGGAGCGACTATTGGCCCAGCATGTGGGGCATCATGAGTGTCTTCCCCATGGCGGGGTTCCCGGTCTGCTTCGCCTGGGTGATGTTTGGCCATCAGCTCAGCCGCTGGATCAACTCGGACAAGGGGTGGCGTCGTCTCAACGGCAGCCTGGGTGCCTTGACCGCCCTGTGCGTGGTGATGCTCTGGTATTAACAGCGTCTTGATTATTCATGCAAAGAAAATGCATTGCTGACCTTGTCGTCAGGGCGTCGGCTCTGCATATTAGGAGGCTTGCCGTATCTGAACGAGGTTGAGATGGATCTGAACTGGTTGCTCCCCCTGGCGGGCTTTGCCCTTATCACCTGTGGCACGCCGGGCCCCAACAACATGCTGCTCACCAGTGCCGGGGCCGCCCAGGGGTTTCGCCGCTCCGTGCCTCTGCTGGTGGGGGTGGTGGGGGGCATCAACCTGATGATCCTGGCCACGGCCCTGGGGCTCGGGGTGGTGTTCGAGCGTCTGCCCCTGCTGCACGACGGCCTCAAGCTGGTGGGGTCGGCCTACCTGCTCTGGCTGGCCTGGAAGGTGGCCAACGCCAGTGGCCCGGCGGAGGGGAACCGGCCGCTCATCCCGGCCCATCAGGGGGCCATGCTGCAACTGCTCAACCCTAAAGCCTGGATGATGGCGCTCTCCGCCATCAGCGGCTTCACCCTGGCGGGGGAGGCTTACTGGCCGTCCGCGGGCTGGGTGCTCGGCATTTTCTTCGTGACCGGCCTCTATACCGGTGCCTTCTGGGTGCTGTTCGGTGCCCAGGTGCGCCGCCTCATCCGCACCGCCACCGGCTGGCGTCGTTTCAATTTGGGCATGGGGCTCGCCACGGCGGCCTGCGTGCTGATGATCTGGGTTTAGGCCTCGGCCTGAGCCTTTACCGGCTGTCTTGTTGGCCCTTCGGGGCCTTTTTTATTGCCGGGGCGGTGCGATCAAACGCGCCCCCTGAGGGATTGCGGCATTGGTTTGCACCATCGGGTTACATAAGGAGATCCCATGAAATGTATCGGTCTGCTGGGTGGCATGAGCTGGGAGTCCACCGTCAGCTATTACCAGGCCCTCAACCGGGGGGTACGCGAGCGGCTCGGCGGTCTGCACTCGGCGCGGGTGCTGCTGAGCAGCGTGGATTTTGCCGGGATAGAGCGGTTGCAGCACGCCGGTGACTGGCCCGCCACCGCCCGTCTGCTGGCGGCCGAGGCCAGGGCCATCCAGGCCGGTGGCGCCGATTTCCTGCTGATCGGAACCAACACCATGCACAAGGTGGCGCCGGAGATCGAGGCCGCCATCGACATTCCCCTGCTCCACATCGCCGATGCCACGGCCCATCGCCTCCAGGCCGACGGGGTGACCCGGGTGGGCTTGCTCGGCACCCGCTTCACCATGGAGCAGGATTTCTACAAGGGGAGGCTCCAGGAGCGCTTCGGGCTGGAGGTGCTGGTGCCTGATGACGCTGCACGGGAGCGGGTGCACCGCATCATCTATGACGAGCTCTGCCTCGGCGATATTCGCGAGTCGTCTCAGGCCGAGTATCTGGCCATCATCGCCGATCTGGCACAGACCGGTGCCCAGGCGGTGATCCTGGGTTGCACCGAGATCGCCCTGCTGGTGGGGGCGTGCCAGGCCGCCGTGCCTCTCTATGACACCACCGCCATCCACGCCGAAGCCGCGGTGACGCTGGCCCTTGCCTGATGTGGTGCGGGCGGGGTTAGGGGGGCGCCCCTCTCGGCGCCCGTCTGTTTTTTCCTCCTTTCATAACTGTGAGTCAGCCTTCATTTCAGCAGGGCTGAAGCCGTTTTTATTGTCAATCGGCTCACATTTCCTCTTTTTGTCTCTTGAGTCCGGGGCGTCAGACGCCTAGTTTTCGATCGCTGAAACGATTCAGCTTTCACAAAAACAAGAGACACGAGGATAAATCCATGTTGAAGAAACTCTCCATTGCCGTGCTGCTCGCCCTGGGCGCCACCGCGGGCCACGCCGCCGAATTTCTGCTGACCGACTCCCAGCAAGGGCTGGATGTGGGCGACTGGAAGATCACCAGCGAGAAGCTCGGCATCAAGAGCCCGGTTCCCTTCACCATCGAGAAGAAACGCCTGCACGGCGGTCGCCAGGAAGGGGTGGATCTGCTCATCGTCGACAACGGCGTCATGAAGATCACCCTGGTGCCGACCCGCGGCATGGGGATCAAGGAGGTCAAGGCGGCGGATCTGCGCCTCGGCTGGGATTCACCGGTCAAGGAGGTGGTCAACCCCGCCTTCATCGATCTCGAGAGCCGTGGCGGCCTCGGCTGGCTCGACGGCTTCAACGAGATGCTGGTGCGCTGCGGCTACGAGTGGACGGGTCATCCCGGGGTGGATGACGACGGCCGCCTCAAGAGCCTGCATGGCCGGGTGCAGAACATTCCCGCCTCCGTGGTCAGCGTGACCGTGGACGAAGAGCCGCCCTATGCCATCCACGTGCTGGGCCGGGTGGACGAGCGCACCTTCAAGATGAGCGAACTGGTCACCTGGACCCAGCTGAGCGTGGTGCCCGGTCAGGCGGAATTTGCCCTGCAGGACAAGCTGACCAACCACGCGGACTACGAGAACGAGTACCAGATCATCTATCACGGCAACTTCGGGGCCCCCATTCTGGAGGAGGGAGCCAAGGTGAGCACGCCGGTGAAGCAGATCTCCCCGTTCAATGACTACGCCAAGGCCGGACTCAAGGGCTGGCAAACCTATCTGGGGCCCACCAAGGGCTTCGACGAGATGGTGTTCAACCTGGTGCCCTACAGCGACGCCGACGGCAATACCCTGGCAGTGCTGAACAACCGGGCCGGCAACGCCGGAGTGGCGGTGGGCTACAACACCCGACAGCTGCCGGTGCTCACCCTGTGGAAGAACACCGACACCCGTGCCCAGGGCTATGTGACCGGCATCGAGCCCGGTACCAGCTATGCCTACAGCACCAAGTACCAGCGCCCGCTCGGGCTGGTCCCCAAGATCCAGCCGGGGGAGACCAAGACCTTCGATCTGACCTATCGCCTGCTGCAAAATGCCGACGAGGTGAAGCAGGCCCTGGCCCAGGTGGAGAAGATCCAGGGCGGTCGGGCCACCGAGCTGCGCGAGCAACCCCTGGTCAAGCTGCCATAAGGGAGAGACGCCCAGCAAAAAGCCGCTCCATGAGCGGCTTTTCTATTCCCAGCGACATATCCTTATTATCGGATAGCTCCTTTATTTTATAGTTCTAAAGTTAATTGTAATAAATAAATTGGGTACAGTTACTTGCTGGCTACTATATTTCCATAGCTTACTGCGTTACGGGCTTGTAAATGGGGTTGGCGTGTTAAAGTATAATTATATATAAATAATGCTCTCGATGGCGGACTGAGATAACTGTGTCTAGAACGCACCAGCAGAGCAGGTCAGTGGATTCTTTTGAGCTGGTGTTGTTATGAAAGTCCCTGAGAGGTCTGATTAAACTGTATGTAATGGTGGTCGAGTAGATTGATATCAGCAATATTTATATTTAGAACTATACATTGAAAGGCACGATAGATACTTTATGTGACGAAATGAGCTACAAGTAGTTATCTGAAAATACTTAAGGTATGATATTGACGGATTATTACTGAAATCATTAGTAATAAAATCCAGTTTTTTGTAATTCAAGAATAGTTTTTCCTAAGTTCTGAAAATGCTTTACCTGTCAAAATCAAGTATCCATATGGGCCTTTTTTTTGTGCGTTGATAACATATACTTCCCATTTCACAATGAAATGGAAGATATGTTGTATGAAATTGTTCATGTTAGCTTTGTTAGTTCCGATAGGGGTTTCCGCTATTGAACAAGATTACCGAATGACAAAAGATGCTTGGGTTGATGGAAATATAGACAAGGAGACTGCATCATCAACAACGGTAATTGTGAATGTAAATGGTGACATCATCACTCCCGGAAGTAGTGGCGATAATATAACTGGTAGTTTCGTTGAGAATAGAAAAATAATACAACTGAAGCAAGACATAAATCAAAACAAAACTTATTATCTTGGCAAGGTAATATCAGACCGGCAGTATCAAGGTACTTGGTATGATATTAATGGTAATGGTGGTGACTTCCGCATCGAGTGGGGTGATGAAGAAAGACCTGATTGCCGTTTGGCAACAGAAACCGGCTGGTATCACGGTTTATACTGTAATGTAGATATTGATGGTGGGGGCTGGAGATTAGTTGCAGTTAGGTATAATAAAGAGACTCATGTTCCTGTTGAACAATTGACTGAGTTAAATAGCAACCAGTATCTGAATCCAGGTGCATGGGGGCAATTGAAGGATGAATCAACGGAGATACTATTTTTACAACCCGACACAGAGATATGGGGGGTTATGAATATATCACAAGCGAGTAATCCAAAATTATGCTCACCATTGAATGAGAATTTAAGTGAAAAGGTTTTAGTCCATGCTGAAAAAGAAGGGTGCTCACTCGAAAACTTAGACTATACCGTAGTCGGCCATCCTGGTAGTTTGGATTATCAAGGTAACTTCTATCGGTATAAAAAAGGTGTTTGGACTGCTAATTATCCAGACTTATGGATTAGAACAAATTGGCCACAGCAGCAAGATGTCTCATATGGTAGTAGCCAACTAATGGTCTTTGTAAGATAAATAAAGGCCACCTCAGGGTGGCCATTATTTATCTGGTGCATGTCAAGCAATACAATTTCTTAAACATGGCTGTACATGGCTTCTATCTCGCGCTGGTACTTGGCCTCGATGATCTTGCGGCGCAGCTTCATGGTGGGGGTGATCTCCCCGAGCTCCATGGAGAAGGCGCTCGGCAGCAGGGTGAACTTCTTCACCTGCTCGAACTTGGCCAGCTCTTTTTGCAGATCGGCGATGCGGGCTTCGAAGAACTCCATTACCCGGGAGTGGCGCAGCAGCTCGGTCTTGCACTGGTACTGCAGGTTGATGGAGCGGGCGTACTCCTCCAGGGACTCGAAGCAGGGCACGATGAGCGCCGACACGAAGTGGCGGGCATCGGCGACGATGGCAATCTGCTCGATGAAGCGATCCTTGCCGAGGGTCCCCTCCACCAGTTGCGGCGCCACGTACTTGCCGTTGGAGGTCTTCATCAGCTCCTTCAAGCGCTCTGTGAAGTAGATGTTGCCCTCGTCATCCAGCTCGCCTGCATCGCCGGTGCGCAGGAAGCCATCCTCGGTCATCACCTCGGCGGTGGCTTGCGGCTTGTTGTAGTAGCCACGCATCACGGTGGGGGCGCGCACCAGCAGTTCATTGTTCTCGCCGAGTTTCACCTCGATGCCGTTTAGCGCCGTGCCGATGGAGCCCAGCCTGAACTGGGTGTCTTCATAGCAGCAGACGGTGGCGGTGGTCTCGGTCATGCCGTAGCCGTACTTGAGGTTGAGCCCCATGGCCTGGAAGAAGAGATTCACCTCGTCCGCGAGACGGGCGCCCGCCACCGGCAGGAAGCGGGTGCGGCCGCCGAAACGGGCGCGCAGCTTGCGAAACACCAGGCGCTCGGCAAGCCAGAGCTGGCCATAGAGCAGGGGAGAGGCGGACTTGCCCGCCTGACGGGTGGCGACCATCTGCTTGCCCACCCGGGTGGCCCAGCCGAACAGGGCGCGGCGCAGGCGCGGCGCCTGGGCGACCTTGGCCTGGATCATGGCGTAGGCCTTCTCGTAGAGGCGGGGCACGGCGCACATCACGGTGGGCTTCACCTCGCCGATGACATCCATCACCTTCTGCGGGTCGCGAATGTAGACGTTCTCGGCGCCGCAATAGAACACGTAGTAGCTCCAGGCGCGCTCGAACACATGACTCAGCGGCAGCATGCAGAGGGAGACATCCTGCTCGCTGAGGTCGAGGCGAGCGTCATGCATCTCGAAGCAGGCGGCCATGTTGGCGAAATCGAGCATGACCCCCTTGGGTTCGCCCGTGGTGCCCGAGGTGTAGATGAGGGTCAGCAGGTCGTCCATGCGGTAGTGGCGCTCGCGCTCGCGCAGCACCTGCTCGCTGGGTTGGTGGTTGCCGGAGACGAGGAAGGTCTGGAAGTGGCTGGCCGAGGCGCAGCCGCGCAGATCGACGGTGCCGTCCAGGGCGACGATGTGGCTTATCTCGCCGCTGTCGATGAGGTGCAGCGCCTGATCGAACTGGGGCTGCTCCCCCACGAACAGCATCCTGATGCCGGCATCCTTGACGATGTAGCGCAGCTGATCGAGGGTGCTGGTGGGGTAGATGGGCACGCTGACGCCGCGGGCGGCCAGGATGCCGAGGTCGGCCTGGGTCCACTCGGGCATGTTGCGGGCATAGATGCCGACCATCTCGCCGGACTGGTGGCCCGCCCGGATCAGGCCCTGGGCGCAATAATCCATGGCCTGACCCAGGGTTCGCCAGCCGATGGCGCGCCACTGGCCATCCTGCTGGACGCGCAGGGCGGCCTTGTTGCCAAGGCGGGCAATACGCTCACGCATCACTCTAACCAGATGAAACTGCGACATCTCACGCATCCTCAAGTAACAGTTGTGCGCCCGCAGGGGCACCAAAATCGGGGCTGGAGTTTAAACTCTAACATTACAGCTTACAAGTGTGCGCCATTTGTCCTGGATCACAAAGTCGTCAACCAGATGAGAGTGAGGCATGATAGGGGGCAGGGATCGGATTCATTCAGGGAGTTGCACCATGAATATCGGGATCAAGAGCCTGTTCACCGGCGTGTTGCTGCTGTTGGCGGGGGCAGGCGCCCTCTGGTATCTGCTGGGGGGCGCGGGGGAGCAGGAGAATCCCTGGCTGAGCGGCGCCGAGGGCTATGAGCAGGCGCAGCGGCTGGCGCTGAGGGAAGGATACCCCTTGCTCTACGTGATCGAGCGCGCCAAGTGCCGACGCTGCAAGGCGCTGAATACCAGGCTGTGGCGTGCCCCCGAGATGCAATCCGCCCTGGCGGGGCTGGTGAAGGTGCGACTCAACCCGGATGCGGGGGATGGCAGCGAGCACATTCTGCGCCGCTTCCCCCAGGTTGCGACGGCCCCTGGCATCTATGTCCAGCGACCGGGTGAGCCGCTTCGCCCCATCAAGATCGCGGTGGATATCGATCAGATCTGGATGCCCGGCGTCACCTATGGTCGCGGCTTCTTCATGCCCCTCTCGGGAGCCGCCTTCGAGGCCGTGCTGAGGGTGACCCTGAGCCTGGAAGACCCCTCCATCGACAACGCGCCCCTGCCCTGAGGGGGGAAGCGAAGAGGGGGAGTCTGGGAGGTCAGAGGGGGGCGTCCGCTGACGGCGGTCTGCTGCGGGTTGTCAGCCGAAGTCGAACAGACGGGACATCAGCACGGCATCCTCCCTCTCCTGCCCGGTGCCATAGTAGTCGGCGCGGCGGCAATATTCGGCAAACCCCTCGCTCTCGTAGAGGTTGATGGCGGTGCGGTTGCCGGCCCTGACCTCCAGGAACCAGGCCTCGGCCTTGCCGGCCTTGCTGCGGGCCAGGTACTCCCTGAGCAGCACTCGCCCCAGCCCCTTGCCCTGAAAATCGGGGTGCACGCAGAGATTCATCAGGGAGCTGTCTCCCGCCACCAGATCCGAGATGTAGAAACCGGCCGGTCGTCCGTCCACCAGCATCAGGCCGTTGAGATAGCGCGGCCCGAAGCAGGAGAGCAGGTTGGCCTGGCTCCAGGGCTCCTGGTGGGCGGCTTGCTCGATGGGGTAGATGGCTTCGAAGTCCGATTCGAGCAGGGGGCGAAAGTGGGGCAAGAGGTCAGACATGGTCACTCCGGACGGGATTCAGGCTTGCGATGGACACCATGGCCGTGCCATGGTCGTGAGCATCAAGGGGTGTGGCGCTGCCGGCACTGCTGCCAGAGGGCGCGCTTGTGCGCCCCATCGGGCTTGAGCGGGCAGACCAGGGCATCGGGCCAGCGAGGGTCCGGCGCCGTCAGCCAGAGCAGGGGCGAAGTGGCCCCTGCTGGCAGGGAAGGCATCTCGGACAGCAGGGATACCTCGTCCGTGCCAAGGCCGAGCCAGCGGCAGATGTCCCCGAGCAGGGAGGGCGCGGGCAGCGTCTCTGCCAGCAGCCAGAGCTTGCCGGTCGGCAGAGGGGCGGTCTCCTGCGGGGCCAGCACCTCGTCGGCGGGCGTGTTTGCCGGCTGCGCGGCGCCGTCGGGGCTGGTGCCTCCCGCCAGGAGTCGGCCTCTTTGTTGCCAGAGGGGGATGCCCATGCGGGCCAGGATGCGCTGGCGCAGCGGGTCCAGTAGGGGATCTTGCATGGCGAAGGCTCACTCTTGATCTGCGTTGGGGTAAATAATGATGCGCAGAGTACACTCTCGCGGGATTTGCTGCACCCCGGACGTGCGCTTTTCGCCCTGTGGCGATGGCAAACGAGCGCTTCCCCGGGGGCAGAGATGACAGACAATGAGAGTGGGGCGGGGCCAGAGGCCGGACCCCGTCACCACGGATGACCTATCAGCTTCGGAACTGTGCCTATGCCGCCTTTAGCCCAGAATACTGTTCGTGCCACCCCCATTCATGAGCGCCTGCCACGGCTCCTTTCCGCCCTTGGTGAGGGACTGTATGAGCGCCAGGATGCCCTGCGGCTCGGCCTGCTGGCGGCCCTGAGTGGCGAGAGCGTCTTTCTGCTGGGCCCCCCGGGCATCGCCAAGAGCCTGATCGCGCGGCGCCTCAAGCTGGCGTTTCAGGATGCCCGCCATTTCGAATACCTGATGACCCGTTTCAGTACGCCGGAGGAGGTGTTCGGTCCCCTCTCCATCCAGGCGCTCAAGGAGGATGGCAAGTACCTGCGGTTGACCAGCGGCTACCTGCCGGAGGCCGAGGTGGTCTTCCTCGACGAGATCTGGAAGGCGGGCCCCGCCATCCTCAACACCCTGCTCACCGCCATCAACGAGCGGCAGTTTCGCAACGGCGACAGCCAGCACCCCATTCCCATGCGGCTGCTGGTCACCGCCTCGAACGAGCTGCCGGCCCCGGACAGCGGGCTGGAGGCGCTCTACGACCGCATGCTGGTGCGGGTCTGGATGGACAGGGTGCAGGAGAAATCCAACTTCCAGGCCATGCTGGCGAGCGATGGCCAGTCCCATCAGAACCTGACCCCGGCGGTGCAGATTCGGGGGGAGGAGTACGACGCCTGGCAAGATGCCATCGAGCAGGTGCGCCTGCCGGACGCCTGTTTCGAACTCATCTACCAGCTGCGCCAGCAGCTCGACAGCCAGCTCGGGCACGGCTGCTATGTCTCGGATCGGCGCTGGAAGAAGGCCGTGCGGCTCATCAAGGCGAGCGCCTTCTTCAATGGCCGCGACGAGGTGGCTCCCCTGGATCTGCTGCTGTTCAAGGATTGCCTCTGGCACGACGAGGCTTCCCGCACCGCGCTGCTGGAGATGATCGGCGAGTTTTCCCGCCTCTACGGCTACCAGCAACTGGCGCTGACCCGGGAGCTGCTCTCCCTGCGCGAGCAGTTCAAGCAGTTGCAGGGGGCGGTCGCCCTGCGCATCGGCTGCAAGGCGGTCAAGCGCAAGCAGTGGTTCGGCCGCCGCGCCCGCGGCACCGAACTGCCGCTGGCCAACGCCAGGCCGTTCGGCAAGCTGGTGCACTTCCAGCTGCTCACCCCGGCGCCCCTGGATGGCAGCGATCCCGAGCGCCTCACCGGCACCCTCACCTTCGATCGCACCCTGCTCTCTCACTGGCACCCCACCGGGGAGGCGCTGGTGGGCTGGCCCCTCGGCAACCCCAAGGAGGGGCACTACGAACTGGTGCTGGACGAGCAGTTGCGGCTGCACGTGCTGGATATCCAGCGCCAGCCCGTGCCACTGATGCTGGTGGAGCGCACCCCCATCCCCGAGGTGGTGATGGCCCCCTGGCTGTCGGCCCTGGACGACCTGACGGGCCAGGTGAACCGGGTGCTGCAAAATCTCAAGGGTCAGCGCAACCTGTTCGACCGTCACCAGCCCCATCTGTTCGTGGGGGACAACTGGTTGCGTCAGGTGGAGGACAGCTTCTTCGTGCTGAGCCGGGACCTGGAGCGGCTGGGGGCCGAGCTGCAGCAGTGGCGGGATCGTCTGCCTCTTCTCGATGCACAGGGGTGACGTCGCGCCTGACGTGGGATTGGTGAAATAAACAGGATGAAAAACATGTTTCGTCAGCATGATACTCCATCACATCTCAACATCCGGGGTGGCCCATGCTAGAGATCGGCATGATGGACCTGGGGCTGCTCATGGGGGAGGGGGAGCTGGCGGGGGAGATGGCGCTGCTGCTTGCCTCCACCCCCAAGATCTCCGAGTTCCTCAAGCGCTCGCCCCTGCAGGGGAAGCTGCTCAGAAAGCGCATCCAGACCTGGAGCGAACAGCTTGGGGAGGAGATGCGTCACAAGCCGGTGCCGGTGGCTCTCGAGCGGGAATACCTGCTCTATCAGGCCCACCGGCAACTGCCCCTGCCGGAGCTGGTGGGGCGCCTGCCCGCCCTGCTGGAAGCCCTTGAGCAGCACAGCCCCTTCGCGGGGGATGCCCGCAGCCTGGTGCGCCAGATAGTGGCCCAGCCCACCGAGGGGCTGCGCCAGCTCTTCATCGAGAAGTGGCGCGCCAGCCTGGTGGGCAGCCTGTTGCAGTTGCAGCAGCAGATAGCGGAGGCGGAGCGGGAGAAGCAGCGCCAGGAGATCGAGGATCAACTGCTGGCCAACCGGACCCTGGCCGATGCCCTGGATCCGCACCAGATCTCCGCCGGGGGGCTCTGGGATCTGGCCCAGGGGAGCTGGCACAAGCGCAGTCTGGCGCTGGTGAAGCAGTACGCCCGCATGTTGCAGCAGGAGCCTCTGCTCGCGGAGATCGCCGCCCTGCTTGGACGCAGCGAGCGGGAGCGGCGCAGCGAGGACAGGACGCTGCCGCCGGTGCCTGTGCACGAACTGGAGGAGGTGCAAAGTGACGATGTGCCCGACGATCTGGTGGGGGTGCACCCGGCCAGCGATCTGATGCGCCTCCTGCCGAGCGAGGCGGTGATGCTGGCGCTGCCGGAGCTGGAGCTGGAGTTCTATCGCCGTTATCTGGAGCGGCGCCTGCTGAGCTACCAGTCGCGGGGCACCCTGCCGCGCCAGCGTCTGATGCTGCGCTCCCCCGAGCAGGGAGGGCAGGAGGTGCAGCCGCGGGGCCCCTTCATCGTCTGCGTCGATACGTCAGGTTCCATGGGGGGCTATCCGGAGGAGTGTGCCAAGGCGCTGTTTCTCGCCCTGCTCAAAGGGGCGATGGAGGAAAAGCGGGGCTGCTATCTGATGCTCTTCTCCACCGAGGTGGCGACCCTGGAGATCACCGCCGACACCGGGCTTGAGAAGGCGGAGCGCTTTCTCTCCATGAGTTTTCACGGAGGGACCGATCTGGTGCCCTGCCTGGAGCAGGCCCTGACCCAGCTCGAACAACCCGCCTTTGCCAAGGCCGACGTGCTGGTGATCTCCGACTTCATCGCCCAGAACCTGCCCCACCCCCTGCTCGAGCGGATGAACCGGCGACGGGCGCAGCAGACACGCTTCCATGCGGTCGCCATGTCCCGTCACGCCAAGGCGGCCATTTTGCGGGTGTTCGACAACAGCTGGCTGCTCGATTGCGGCCTGCGTGGACGCCTGCTGCGGCGCTGGCAGCGCCATTGAGGGTGCTCAGGCTCAGAGAGTGGGCCTGTGGTAGAGGCCTCGTTCGTTGACCTGCTCCTGATCCAGCAGCGGCTGACCGCTTGGCTGGGCAATATAAAAACCCCGCTTGCCGCTGCGCTTGACCCTGTACATGGCCTGATCCGCCCGGGCCAGCGCCGCGCCGAAATCGTCCTGGGGCCGGATGGCCGCAATTCCCATGCTCAGTCCCACCGAGGCGTCCCCGTTGGGCAGCTCGAAGGGGGTGGCGATGGCATCGATGCACTGGCGGGCGAGGTGGCTGGTACGGGGATCGTCGCACGCCCAGGGCAGCAGCAGCACGAACTCGTCCCCGCCGATGCGCCCCAGCCGTACCTCCTCGCCGCAGCAGTGGCGAAGGCGCTGGGCAAGGGAGACCAGCAGTTCGTCACCTGCCCGGTGGCCCAGGTTGTCGTTCACCAGCTTGAAGTCATCGAGATCGATGAAACAGATGGCCTGGTACTCCCCGGGAAAGTGGCGGTGCAGCGCGGTGCGGTTGAACAGGCCGGTGAGGGGATCCCGGTGGGCAAGCTGGGCGAGCTGCTGCTCGTACTCCTTCTCGTGGGTGATGTCGATGTGGGTGCCCATCACCCGGACGGGGTTGCCCTGATCATCCCGCTCCACCACCCGGCCCCGGTCCAGCACCCAGGTGGTCTTGCCATCCTTGCCGATCATGCGGTGCATCGCCTGATAAAACGGGCTCTTGCCCTCCAGATGGTCGAAGAAGGCCTGCAGCACCTGCTCCCTGTCCTCCGGGTGAAGGTGGGCGCGCCAGACGTCGAAGTGGGCCGACAGCTCCTTGGGCTGGTAACCGAGCATGGAGCCCCAGCGCCGGTTGAAGATGATGAGTTTGCCGGTGGGCACATGGTTCTGCCAGATGCACAGGCCGGTGCCGTCCATGGCGGCGTCCAGCTTCTCCCGCGCGTCATCCGCGATGCGTTTGAGACGCTCGTTCTCCAGCAACAACCTGTCGTAAGCCTCCCTCAGCTCCTCGTAGGTCATTCCTCATCCCTTCCCCTGTTCGAAAGCATATATAGTCGATGCACTCTCTCCTTCTGTAAAGAAGGGGATAGGGGAGGCTCTCGTCCGATATGAGGCGTTTTCCCACCCTCTGACGGCTGTGCGCCCAGAGTCTGTGGGGATATGATGACAGCGGTGAGCGCGGCGTCCGGCCGGTGAAGAGGAGAAAAAGTCCGCATGAAGATCCTGATGGGATGTGGCCTGTTGCTGGGGGTTGCCCTGGCCCAGGCGGCGCCACTGGCCGGGCACGAGTTGCAACTGGCGTTGCAGCAGCTGGAAGAGTCGACGATGCCGGTGCAGGTGTTTCGCGAGCGCGTCGCCGCCCTGACTGCCGGACAGGCACACTATCCGCCCGAGGTGCAGGGCCGCCTTGCCCGGCTGCAGTGCTGGGCCCAGCCGAGTGAACGGGACGAGGAGTTTCGCCGCGCGGTGGCGTTTGCCGAGCAGGGGCTGGCGCAGGCCCGTGCCCGCAAGGACAGGGTCACCGAGGTGGGGTTGCTCGCCTGCCGCGGGTATCACCGGCAACTGCTCGGCAACATGGCCGGGGCCGGGGAGGATTACGACGCCGCCCTGACCCTGGCTCGCCGGCTCGGGGATGAGCGTCAGCGTGCCGACATCCTGAGCCTGCGGGGGGAGATGTACTCCTACCAGGGGGAGCTGGCGGAGGGGCTGATGGATCTCATTGATGCCCACCAGCGCTACGAGGCGCTCGGGCTGGAGGCCAAGGGGCGCGAGGTGCTCGCCAATATTGCCAATGCCTATCGCAGGATGGGGCTCTATGAGCGGGCCGAGAGCTACTTCAACGAGCTGGAGCACGACTACCGGCAGCTCGGGGACGAGGAGCACCTGGTGGACATTCACAGCCAGCAGGGACTCCTCTACATCGACACCGAAGAGTACGACAAGGCGCTGCCCCTGATGGTGGAAGCGGAGATCTATTATCTGGGGTTAAACCAGGAAGGGATCCTGGCCTGGAGCCGGATCGAGATAGCCACCATCCTGCTTAAACAGGGCAAGCCGGACCAGGCCATGACCAAACTCGATCAGGCGGCAGCCTCCCTCCATCAGGCGGAGGGGGCGGACAGCGTCACCCTGGGCCACTGGCACCTCGTCATGGCCGACGTCCTCGAGGCCCTGAACCGACCCGGCGAGGCGTTGCGGCACCTGGACGAGGCCGAGCCCATCTTTACCCGGGAGCAGAACCTGCGCTTCCTCGCCCGGGTGCATGAGACACGGGCACGGGTGCTGGAGCGTCAGGGGCATATCCAGTCGGCCCTCACCAGCCTCAAGACCTATGTCGAGACCCGCCAGGCCCTCGAGCTCAGATTGCGGGAACAGCGCTCCTTGCAGATGCGTTTCGAGTTCGATCTCGCCCGCAAGGAGCTGGAAAACCAGACCCTCAGGTCCCAGCAGCAGTTGCAGGCGGAGAAACTCAAGCAGTTGCAGGAGCGGCGCTACTGGCAATACCTGGTGGTGGCCCTGCTGCTGGTGGTGATGGGTACCCTGGTGGTGCACCAGCGCGGGCGCACCCGCAAGATGCAGCGTCTCGCCATGACGGACGAACTGACCGGCATCCACAACCGGCGCCAGATCCAGGCCAAGGGGCGCAAATGGTTCACCCAGGCCCGGGAGGAGGGCAAACCCCTGTGCGTGCTGCTGCTGGATGTGGATCACTTCAAGAAGGTGAACGACCAGCTGGGCCACCACGTGGGTGACAGTGTGCTCACCGCCGTGGCCCAGTGCATCGAGGAGCAGTTGCGCAGCCTCGACAGGGTGGGGCGCAACGGCGGCGAGGAGTTTCTGGTGCTGCTGCCGGATACCCTCCTGAACGAGGCCGTCGAGGTGGCCGAGCGGATCCGCCAAGCCGTCGCCCGTCTCGAGATTGAGGGGGTGCCTGCGGATCACCCCATCCGCATCAGCATCGGCTGTGCCCAGTACAAACCCGAGGATGACAACCTGGGCGAACTGGTACGCCGGGCCGACGAGGCCATGTACGAGGCCAAGCTGGCGGGGCGCAACCGGGTGATGACGGCCCGGTGAGGCCGACCCCGGGCCCCCGTGATAGCGGGCTGGGTATTTTTCACTCGCGCGGGTATAATGCCGCGCAATTTTGCTTTGATCCGGGGCCAGACCCATGTAATGCAACGCGCTTCTCCTGTCTTCACCGGCGGTCACTGACCCGCCCGCGTGGTGTCGTTGTCTGCATGGGCGCCCTGATTCCAAGGTGCTGTCCCGCATTTTTCCCACGGTGGCTCCAGGCCGCCGCTCAATAGAAGAACGTCGAATTATGTCAGCTGAATTTCTGAGTGAAGTCTCCAAGAGACGCACTTTTGCGATCATCTCGCACCCGGATGCGGGTAAAACCACCATCACCGAAAAGGTCCTGCTGTTCGGACAGGCCATTCAGCGCGCCGGTACCGTCAAGGGCCGTGGCTCGGGCCAGCACGCCAAATCCGACTGGATGGAGATGGAGAAGCAGCGCGGTATCTCCATCACCACTTCCGTGATGCAGTTCCCCTACGCCGACTGCCTGGTCAACCTGCTCGACACCCCGGGTCACGAGGACTTCTCCGAAGATACCTACCGTACCCTCACGGCGGTCGACTGCTGCCTGATGGTCATCGACGCCGCCAAGGGTGTTGAAGACCGGACCCGCAAGCTGATGGAAGTGACCCGTCTGCGGGATACCCCCATCCTCACCTTCATGAACAAGCTGGACCGCGAAGTGCGCGACCCGATGGAGGTCATGGACGAGGTGGAGCGCGAGCTCAACATCATGTGCGCCCCCATCACCTGGCCCATCGGCTGTGGCAAATCCTTCAAGGGGGTCTATCACCTCTACAAGGACGAGACCTACCTGTATCAGAGTGGTCAGGGCCACACCATCCAGGAGAAGCGGGTGGTCAAGGGGTTGAACAACCCCGAGCTGGATGCCGCCATCGGCGACGATCTGGCTGCCCAGCTGCGTGGCGAGCTGGAGCTGGTGCAGGGCGCCTCTCCCGAGTTCGATCACGATGCCTTCATCGCCGGCGAGATGACCCCGGTCTTCTTCGGGACCGCCCTCGGCAACTTCGGCGTCGACCACATGCTGGACGGCCTGACCGACTGGGCGCCAGCCCCCATGCCGCGCAAGGCCGAGAGCCGCGAAGTGGTGGCGACCGAGGAGAAGTTCTCCGGCTTCGTGTTCAAGATCCAGGCGAACATGGACCCGAAACACCGCGACCGTATCGCCTTTATGCGTATCGTGTCAGGCACTTACTCCAAGGGCATGAAGATGCGTCACGTGCGCATCGGCAAGGATGTGAACATCTCCGACGCCGTCACCTTCATGGCCGGTGACCGTGAACAGGCGGTCGAGGCCTGTGCCGGCGACATCATCGGTCTGCACAACCACGGCACCATCCAGATCGGCGACACCTTCACCCAGGGTGAAGATCTCAAGTTCACCGGCATCCCGAACTTCGCGCCGGAACTGTTCCGCCGCATCCGCCTGCGTGACCCCCTCAAGCAGAAGCAGCTGCTCAAGGGGCTGGTGCAGCTCTCCGAAGAGGGGGCGGTGCAGGTGTTCCGTCCGCTCATCAGCAACGATCTCATCGTCGGTGCGGTCGGTGTGCTGCAGTTCGACGTGGTGGTCTCGCGCCTCAAGAGCGAGTACAACGTCGAGGCCATCTACGAGGCGGTCAACGTCGCCACCGCCCGCTGGGTGGAAGGGACCGACGTCAAGAAGTTCGAAGAGTTCAAGCGCAAGAACGAGGTCAACCTGGCCCTCGATGGTGGTGACAACCTCACCTACATCGCGCCGACCATGGTCAACCTGCGCCTGGCCCAGGAGCGTCACCCGGACGTTCACTTCCGCCAGACCCGCGAACACTGATCACCCCGCCCGCGCACAGCGGGTGGCTGATGACAAGAGAGACCCCGCTTCGGCGGGGTTTTTTGTTATGGGGCGTTTCATTGGAAGGGGCGTAGATCCCCATCCGGGGCTTGATGGTTGAATAAAAATACAGGATAAGTGATTTTAATTTCACCCATGGAGAGAGACATGTCCGTCACCCAACCCGTAGAGGCGCAGTTTGCCGCCTACAATGCCCACGACCTCGACGCCTTCGTGGCCTGCTTTGCCCCGGATTTCAAAGGCTATCGCATGCCGACCGAGACGCCGAGCACAGTCGGCAAGGGGGCGCTGCGGGCCTTCTATGCACAGCACAGATTCAACAACCCGCTGCTCAAGGCCGAGCTGCTGTCACGCACTGTCATGGGCAACAAGGTGTTCGATCACGAGCTGATCCACGGCCTCTCCCCCGAGCCCATCGAGAGCGTGGCGGTGTTCGAGGTGAAGGAGGGTCTTATCCAGACCGCCTGGTTCTATTTCCCTTCCTGAGCGCCGCTACACGGGCCTGCCGGCGACAAAGCTGGTATAAGAGAAAGTTCCCTGCGGGCATCCTCCGGTCAGCCCGCGTCTGGACAATAACAAGGAGTACATCATGCTTGGACGCATCACCCACCTCTTCCCGCTTTGGGCCCTGCTGTTTTCCCTGCTGGCCTACTGGCAGCCCGAGCCCTTCGTCGGCCTCAAGGGCCAGATAGTGCCGCTGCTGACCATCATCATGCTGGCCATGGGGCTGACCCTCAAACCCCAGAACTTCCTCGACGTGGTGCGCAACAAGAAGGCCATCGGCCTTGGGCTGGTATTGCAGTTCAGCGTGATGCCGCTGGCCGCCCTGCTGGTCAGCCTGTTGCTGGGTTTTGATGCCGAGCTGACCGTGGGCATGGTGCTGGTGGGCAGCGTCGCCGGTGGCACCTCTTCCAACGTGATGTGCTATCTGGCCAAGGGCGATGTCGCTCTCTCCATCACCATGACAGCTCTCTCCACCCTGCTCGGGGTGCTCGTCACCCCCCTGCTGGTGCAGTTGCTGGCTGGCAAGAGCGTCGACGTGCCGGTGCTGGACATGCTGCTGAGCCTGGTGAAGATAGTGCTGATCCCCGTGGTGTTCGGGGTGGTTGCCAATGTCTTCCTCCACTCCCTGACGGCACGTATCGAGCCCGTGCTGCCGCTCGTCTCCATGGCCGCCATCGTCATGATCATCGCCATCGTGGTCGCCCTCAACGCAGGGCAGTTCGCCAGCATCGGCCCCATCGTGGCGCTGGCGGTGATCCTGCACAACGGCATCGGCATTGCGGCGGGCTACTGGGTCAGTCGCTGGCTGGGCTTTGAGGAGCGGATCTGCCGCACCGTGGCCTTCGAAGTGGGGTTGCAGAATTCTGGCCTAGCCACGGCGCTGGCCATGAAGTTCTTCACTCCCGCCTCGGCCATGGCTGGTACCCTCTTCTCGGTCTGGCACAACCTGTCCGGCTCGCTGCTGGCCGGGGTCTGGGCCAAGCGGCCGCTTTCCCGGCCTGCTGGGACCCTGGAGCAGAGCGCTGGCTGATCAGGGGGCGACAGATGAAACAACTAGGGGCCATGGGCCCCTAGTTGTTGTTTGAGCTAGTCGAGCGCCAGTACCATGCAGATCTCGCAGGCGTCGTGGCCCGTGCAGCCAAGGGGCCCCGGCAGGTGTTCGAAGCCCAGGGATTCATAGAGGGCGGTGGCTTCCCGCAGCACGGCGGTGGTCTCCAGATAGCAGCGCTGGTAACCCAGGGCGCGAGCCTCGGCCAGCGCCTGCAAGACCAGCCGCCGTCCCAGCCCCAGCCCTCGCAGGGCGGGCAGGAAGTACATCTTCTGCAGCTCGCACACATCCGCTGCCCCCGCCAGCGGCGCTATGCCACCCCCGCCGAGAATGGCGCCGTCCGGTCCCTCAATCACCCAGTAGCGGCTGCGCTCCCCCTGATAGGTCTCGTGGAGAAAATCGAGGTTGGGATCCGCCACCCCGTACCCCTTGTCGGCGGTGAGGCCGTATTCGGCGGAGACGGCGCGCACCACGGCGGCGATCCGGGGATTGTCGGCCGGGGTGATGGGGCGGATGACGAAGCCCTGCTGGCGGCGGGCGCGGGAGAGGGCGCTGCGATAGAGCCGCATGCCCTCCCAGATCTGCTCGCACTCGGCGGGGGAGAGTTGGGCCAGGGCCCCCGCCATGGTCTCGTCCATCTGCCGGTGCAGCTCCTCAAGCTGTGCCTTGCCCGGCTCGGTGAGGCTCGCCTCCTTGCTGCGCCCGTCCGAGGGGTGGGGTTGCCAGGCGATCAGCTCCCGCTCGGCGAGGCGGGCCAGGGGGCGGCTGGCGTTGGATTTGTCGATGCGAAGGCGCTCGGCAAGCTGCTGGTTGGTGGCGGGACCGTTCTCCAGCTCGATGAGCAGGTGGGCCTCCAGGGGGCTCAGGGCCAGCGAGCCGCACTGCTGGGAGAGCATGCCGAGTTCGCGTACCAGTTCCCTCGACAGGGCACGCAGGGGGCGGGGATCCATGGGGTTGTCTCCTAGTGATGGTGTTTGGTTGTTGTACGCAACCAATAGCATCATTTGGTTGTTGGTGACAACCATTTGCGTGAAAAAGGGTGAAAGGCAGGCAGAAAAAAGGGCCCGGGAGAGGGCCCAAACATTGGAAACCCGCGCGGGGGCGCGGATCCCATCCTTGGTCAGGCAAGGCGCCGGCGAGGGTTAGACCAGCTCGGCCAGCATGGTGTCGGCATAGGGCACTAGGGCGTCGCCCTGTTTCACCTTGGCGAGGTAGTCCGGGTTGGCGATGAGGGGGCGACCGATGGCGACGAGGTCGAAGCGGTCTGCCTCGATGGCCTCTAGCGCGGTCTCGGCGCTGTAGTTGCCGACCCCTACCAGGTGGCCGTCGTAGCGGGCACGCAGGTAGTCGGAGGCGCGGCCGTCCAGGTAGTCGAAGGTGAGGCTGTCATCGAAGATACCCAGGTGCAGATAGGCCAGAGTGCGCTGGTTCAGCTCGGCCAGTAGGTGGTCGAACACGGCGCGATCCCGGGCATCCCCTTCGAGGTGCACATAGGCACCGGGGGAGAGGCGCAGGCCCACCCGATCCCCGCCGATGCGGGCATTGATGGCATCCACCACCTCCAGTGCGAAGCGGCTCATGTTCTCGGGGCTGCCGCCGTAGTTGTCGGTGCGCAGGTTGCTGGCGTGGTGCAGGAACTGATCGATGAGGTAGCCGTTGGCACCGTGGATCTCCACCCCGTCAAAGCCCGCTTCGATGGCGTTGGCGGCGGCCTGGGCGTAATCCTCAACCAGCTGGGCGATTTCGCTTTCGGTCAGGGCGCGCGGCACCTGATAGACCAGTTCGCGCATGCGCGGCACCGTGCCCTCATGGGCGACGGCAGAGGGGGCCAGCACTTCGGCGTGGTGGAAGAAGGGGTGGGAGAGACGACCCACGTGCCACAGCTGGGCGAAGATCTTGCCGCCGTTGGCATGCACGGCGCCGGTCACTTTCTTCCAGCCGGCGATCTGTTCGGCGCTGTAGAGCCCCGGGGTATTGGGGTAGCCCTGACCGTCCGGACGGATGATGGTGGCTTCGGAGATGATGAGGCCGATGTCGGCGCGGCGGCCGTAGTAGGCGGCCATCTGTTCGGTGGGCACCAGACCCGGGCCCGCCATGCAGCGGGTGAGGGGGGCCATCATGAAACGGTTCGCGAGGGTGAGGGTGTCGTTGAGGCGATAGGGCTGAAACAGGGTATTCATGATCGTCTGTCCTGAGGGAGTGATTCTTGAACGGGCATTCAAGACGTTTTTTGGTTTGCGTGCAAGTATTTTTTGAGCAAGCATTCAACATGGATTGACGGGGGAGGCTGGGGTAAACTTGCCGCCCTGTTTTTTCCGTCCCGCGGGACCTTGCCACCGGAGACCCCATGCGCAGCGCCGAATACGATCGGGATGCCGTCTTGCGAAACGCCATGGAAGCCTTTCGCGCCAAAGGCTATGCCAAGACCACCATGCAGGAGCTGGTGGCCGCAACCGGCCTGCACCCGGGCAGCCTCTATGCCGCCTTTGGCAACAAACGCGGCCTGCTGCTGGCGGCGGTCGATCACTATGTGGCAGAGAAGGGAGCCCTGCGCCGTCGCTGCCTGGCACAGCCCAGCCCGCTGGCGGGGCTGCACGCCTTCCTCGAGCAGGTGGTGGACGATGCCCTGCAGGGCTCCTGCCTGCTGACCCGCACCCTGATGGAGCTGGCGGAGCAGGACGAGGAGCTGCACCTTCGCTTCAAGGCCATCTACGGCGAGCTGGAACAGGATCTGGCCGGGCAGCTGGCCCTGGCAAAGGCGCAGGGAGAGCTGGCAAAAGAGGGGGACATCCCCACCCTGACAGCCTTCTTGCAGGTCCATATCCAGGGACTGGTCACCTTCGCCCAGTGCCACCCAGACCGCCCTCTGCTGGCCGGTGTCGTTGCCCGGATGATGAGCGCCCTGCGGGCGTGATGGCGAGGATGGAAACAACAAAGGCTCCCGCGGGAGCCTTTGTTGTTGCTGGGATGCCACACGCCGCCGGGTTGTTTGCTCCCTTCTCCCCTTGCGGGAGTCATGGTTGTTTCTGGGGATGCCACACGCCACCGGGTTGTTTGCTCCCTTCTCCCCTTGCGGGAGCCATGGTTGTTGCTGGGGATGCCACACGCCACCGGGTTGTTTGCTCCCTTCTCCCACTTATTTACAAAAGAATGGGAGAAGGGCTGGGGATGAGGGGGAGGGCTCGTGCTCAGCGCAAAGAGAGCAAAAGAAGTTCCAGTACGGCCTCCATCCGACTCAATACATCGTTATTCCACACCCGGATCACCCGAAAGCCCTGCTGATTGAGGTAGGCCGTTCTTGCGCCATCATGTTGCCGTCCGGCCGGTTCGTTGTGCTGTGACCCGTCTACCTCGATGATCAACCTCTGCTCAAGAGAGATGAAATCGACAATGTAGGGCCCGATGGGCATCTGGCGACCTGGCGACGGAATTTCACCCCGGCCAGACGGCGGTCGCGCAATTGCAGCCACAGCTTCTGTTCGGCAAGGGTGGCTTCTCGCCTCATGCGCTTGGCAAATGCATGGGTTCTCATGGTGCCTATACAGAGCTGTTTGACCCTATTAGATATAGCCATTCCCCGGTCTGGTGACTGAGTGGGTTGCTTCCCCTCACCCTGGCCCTCTCCCAGAGGGAGAGGGGACAGATCGAGTGACAGTTGTCATTTTGGTGGTCATCTCGGGGCCATCGTGGTGTGGTGTGACATTGAACTGATGAATCGACAGGTCGATGTGCTGGTGGGATGTATTTCGCCCTAGCAGACAGGTTGTTTGCGATGCTGCCAGTGGCGCAGATCTGCTCCCTTCTCCCCTTGCGGGAGAAGGGTTGGGGATGAGGGGGGCACACGCCGTCGGGTTATTCAGGATTCACCAGCTCTTTCATCAGATGCTTGAGCCACACCTGGGCCGGCTGCTGCGCATGCTGCTTTGGTATGCCAGCCGCTGCCGCTTAGCCCGGATTCACCAGGTCCTTCATCAATGCCTTCAACCAGATCAAGGCCGGTTGCTGGGCGTGGACCGGGTGCCAGACGCAGTTGAGGTGATAGTCCGGCACGTCGTCGGGCAGGGGCAGGCTTTTCAGCGGCCAGTGGCTGGCGAGCAGCTCGGCCACCATGCTGGGCAGTACCAAGAGGTGGTCGCTCTGGCTCACGATGGCGGCGGCGGACATATAGCTCTGGCTGTTGACCGAGATGGTGCGGCTATGGCCCAGGCTCTGCAAATAGCGGTCGAGGCTTGCCTCCGAGGTGCCGAGCGGCGAGTGGAACACATGGGGCATCTCGATTAGCTGCTCGAGGGTGATGCGCTCCTCTTCCAGCTCCAGGGTGGCGCGCACCAGCCCGGCCAGGGGTTCGGTGAGCCAGGTCTCCTTGCCCAGATACCCCGGCACCTGCATGTACTCGTCAAACCCCAGCACGAGATCTATCTCGCCGCTCGCCAGCTCGGCTTCGGGCAGGGTATCGCGCAGGATGCGGATTTCGATGGTGACGCCCGGCGCCAGCTTCCTGAGGCGCTGGATAAGGGGCGGGATCAGCACGCACTCCACGTAATCCGTGGTGCAGAGCACGAAGCGGCGCTTCGACTGGCGTGGCGCGAACTCGTCCTCCTCCCAGAGTTGCTGCTCCAGCAGCCGCAGCGCCTGCTGCACCCCCAGATGCAGGCGCTGGGCCCGGGGAGTCGGCAACATCCCCTGGGGCGTGCGCACCAGCAGCGGGTCGCCGAGAAAGGCCCGCAACCGGCCGAGGGAGTGGCTCATGGCGGGCTGGCTGATAAAGAGCGATTCGGCGGCGCGGGTCACGCTCCCTTGCGTCATCAGGGCGTCAAAGGCGAGCAGCAGATTGAGGTCGAGCTGGTGCAGTTTCATGGGGGGATTATTCGCCGTGTTTATGGGACAATTAATCCTATTCATTTGATGGATGGGCGCGCAACTTCTTACACTGCGACCCACTCTTATTTTTTCAGGGTTCCCAGGCAAATCGGGGGCCTCAATCCATGCAAGGAGCCTTGCGATGAGCATCAAGACCATGAATTCCACGCCGGCCGCCGACGGCTTCACCATGCCCGCCGAGTGGGCTCACCAGCAAGCCGTCTGGATGATCTGGCCGTTCCGCCCGGACAACTGGCGGGAAGCCGGTCGCTTCGCCCAGGCCACCTTCGCCAAGGTGGCGGATGCCATCGGTGGCGCGACGCCGGTCTTTATGGGGGTGCCGGCCCAGTTTATGGAGCAGGCCCGTGGCATCATGCCCGCCCACGTTACCCTGGTGGAGATGGCCAGCGATGACTGCTGGGCCCGCGACACTGGCCCCACCATCGTCACCAATGCCGCTGGCGAGTGCCGTGGGGTGGACTGGGGCTTCAACGCCTGGGGCGGCCACAAGGGTGGTCTCTACTACCCGTGGAACCAGGATGAAGAGGTCGCAGCCCGGATGCTGGAACAGCACGACATGGATCGTTACGACGCGCCGCTCATTCTGGAAGGGGGCTCCATCCATGTGGATGGCGAAGGCACCTGCCTGACCACCGCCGAGTGCCTGCTCAACGAAAACCGCAACCCGCACCTGACCAAAGCGCAGATCGAAGCTCACCTGCGCGACTATCTGGGCGTCACCAGCTTTATCTGGCTGGACGAAGGCGTCTACATGGATGAAACAGACGGCCACATCGACAATATGTGCTGCTTCGTGCGCCCAGGTGAAGTGGCCCTGCACTGGACCGATGACGAGAACGATCCCCAGTACGCCCGCTCCCTGGCCGCCCTCCAGGTGCTGGAAGCGGCGGTCGATGCCAAGGGTCGCAAGCTGAAAGTGTGGAAGCTGCCCCAGCCGGGCCCGCTCTTCTGCACTGAAGAGGAGTCTGCCGGCGTCGAGAGCGGCACCGGTGTGCCGCGCGAGGCAGAAGGCCGTCTGGCCGGTTCCTACGTGAACTTCCTCATCACCAACGATCGCATCGTCTATCCGCTGCTGGATGCCGCCACCGACGGCGAAGCCCAGCGCATTCTGGAAGAGATCTTCCCGGAGCACACCGTGGTCGGCGTGCCGGCCCGGGAGATCCTGCTGGGGGGTGGCAATATCCACTGCATTACTCAGCAAATTCCTTCTGGCAAGTAAGAACCTGTTCCAAGCCAGCCGAGGTTGGTATTCAAAACCCCACTCAGTGGGGTTTTATCTCTTGATAATGTGATGGTCGCAGGCGCCGATGCGGCGATCATCATGACAAACAGTCACCCTTTTACAGGAGATCCCCATGATCGAAGTGACCGAGGTTTCCATTGCCGAGCTGCGCGATGCGCTCGAATCAGGCCGCACCACCGCGGTCGAACTGGTCGAGGCCTATCAAGCGCGGATCAAAGCCTATGACGGCCCCGAGACAGCAACCCGCCTCAACGCCGTCGTGGTGCCCAACCACGATGCCCTGAAAGAGGCGCAAGCGTCCGATGCTCGCCGCGCCCGTGGGGAAACCCTGGGGCCGCTCGACGGCATCCCCTACACCGCCAAAGACAGCTATCTGGTCAAGGGGCTGACCGCCGCCTCCGGCAGCCCGGCCTTCAAGGATCTGGTGGCCCAGCGCGATGCCTTTACCGTTGAGCGCCTGCGCGCCGCCGGTGCCATCTGCCTTGGCAAAACCAATATGCCCCCCATGGCCAATGGCGGCATGCAGCGCGGTGTCTATGGCCGTGCCGAGAGCCCCTACAACGCCGACTACCTGACCGCGCCCTTTGCCTCCGGCTCCTCCAACGGGGCCGGTACTGCCACCGCCGCGAGCTTCGCCGCCTTTGGTCTGGCGGAAGAGACTTGGTCGAGCGGCCGGGGCCCTGCCTCCAACAACGGCCTATGTGCCTACACTCCGTCCCGTGGCGTGATTTCGGTGCGTGGCAACTGGCCTCTGACCCCGACCATGGATGTGGTGGTGCCCTATGCCCGCACCATGGCCGATCTGCTGGAAGTGCTCGACGTAGTGGTCGCCGACGATGCCGACACCCGTGGCGATCTGTGGCGCCTGCAACCCTGGGTGCAGCTGCCCAAGGCTTCTGAAGTGCGTCCGGCTTCCTATCTGGATCTGGCTGCCAAGGCCGATGCCCTCAAGGGCAAGCGCCTCGGCGTGCCGCGCATGTTTATCAACAAGGATGAACTGGCCGGCACCAGCGACAACCCCGGTATCGGCGGCCCGACCGGTCAGCGTATTCATACCCGCGAGACCGTGATTGCCCTGTGGGAGCAGGCCCGTCAGGCGCTGGAAGCTGCTGGCGCCGAAGTTATCGAAGTGGACTTCCCGCTGGTATCCAACTGCGAAGGGGACAGACCCGGCGCGCCGACCGTGTTCAATCGCGGCATCGTGAGCCCGGAGTTTCTCAACGACGAGCTGTGGGAGCTCTCCGGCTGGGCGTTCGACGACTTTCTGCGCGCCAACGGCGATCCCAAGTTGAACAAACTTGAAGATGTCGATGGGCCGAAGATCTTCCCCCACGATCCGGGCACCTTGCCGAACCGCGAGGGGGATCTCGCCGCCGGCATGGACGAGTACGTCAAGATGGCCAAGCGCGGTCTCAAGCGTTTCGACGAGATTGCCTCTGTGCCGGACGGCCTGCGTGGTCTGGAAAAGACCCGCAAGCTGGACTTGGAAGAGTGGATGGACGGGCTCAAGCTCGACGCCGTGCTGTTCCCGACCGCCGCCGATGTCGCCCCGGCTGATGCGGACGTGGATCCGGCCTCCGCCGATATCGCCTGGAGCAACGGCATCTGGGTTGCCAACGGCAACCTCGCCATTCGCCACCTCGGCGTGCCGACCGTCACCGTCCCCATGGGGGTGATGGCCGATATCGGTATGCCGGTGGGCCTGACCTTCGCCGGCCGCGCCTATGACGACAACAACCTGCTGCGCTTCGCCTCGGCCTTCGAGTCTACCGGCTGCAAGCGGATGGTGCCGCCACGTACGCCGCCGTTGGGTGATCGCTATTAGTAATTAATTATTTTTGGCTTATCTCGCTATAAAACCAAAGACCACTTGTGATGCGGGTGGTCTTTTTTTTCGTCAGAAGACAGAGAAAATGTTGGGGTCATAATCGGTAAAAATGTAGAGGTGTTTACCTATCCATAAATAGAGTTTAGCTCTGAGTGGTGTGTATTTCACTCACTATAAATAGCCATTTATATCAATGATATGTGAGCCCTCAATGATGCGTGGCTCACATATCAAAATGATGTGGCATTTTATTTTGTTTTATAGAATCGATGGTCTTTATCTAAAAATACAACATAGAATGTATTGGTACAGAATTTAAATCCTGAAGAGTTTTGTTCTATGTTTTTAAAATCATCTGGGATAGTGAAACCAACCAGCCTAACACTTCCTTCTAGTCTAAATCGTCCCCACTGTGCTTGATGAGGAACGTGCTTGGGATGTGAAAAATCAGATTTGTTAGGAAAGCTTTTGTATATTTCTAAAACATGCCCGCTTTTTTTCCCAACAGGCATTTTTTGCCAGTGAAGCAAAGACTCTTTACTATACTCATGAAGTTTCCATAAAAGCTTTAGTAATTGTTCATTTGACCAGTCAGAAAAGTTTTGTGCTGGTTCTTGAGTATGATCAAAATAAGAAAAATTAAATTTGCATTTTCTTGCGATATAGTCACATTTATCTTCAATGCTGACCTTTGGTATAGATTCGAGGAATGCATTCTTTCTTGTATTTATGAAACTCATAGCTTAGGGACTCCACCAATTTTCCCTGAGTTATAGATAGGCAATATTGGTCTGTCATTTCTCAAGATATCACCGGATATTTCATCTAATCTGTATGCAAAACTTTCATTCTCGGTCTTTTCTACAATATAGGTTCTATATCTACCTAAAAAGTCTATTATTTCTGAGTTATGTGTGGTAAATATTATTTGAGATTGATTTGTATTGACTTTCTTATCTAAGAACAAAGATAACAGCACCGGTAAAATATGAGGGTGAAGATTTATATCAAACTCATCTAGACAAAGAATGCCGCCTATATCTAGAATGCATTTATATTTTGCAAGTTGGATGAAAAGTGATTTCGTTCCACTTGATTCAGTCTGGAATAAAATTTTCTTGTTAATTCCTTTAACTGTATGAGTAAAGACCGGTATAAATCGCTTTTCATCATTACTATCTTTTTTCTTAAGTATTTCAATGTTTGATATCCCAGTGTCACAAGCTATTATTATATTTTTTGCAAATTCTAGCATGTCGGGGTCATCAAAATACATTTCACTCACAACATCAATGCTTGGACTCCACTCAGAAAGCCCAATATGAATAACGTTGCTTATAATGCTATTAAAGAACATATAAACAATTGTGAGTGCCTCTAACTCATCAAAATCATATTGATTAGCAATACTAATAAATGATGCATTCTTTCTGAGTTTTATGTTTTTTAGTTGAGAAAACTCAGAGGTCAGTAAAGAAAACCTATCACCGTCTCTCTCTATTATTTTAGATTTTCTTCTTTCCTTTCTAAATAAAGTCTCTTTAACCACATGTTCTTTGTTTAAAGTCAACTCATAAATGTAAGTGATGTTATCCACTCTGAATTCAATATAAAACTCTGTGTCTTCATTATTATTATAAAAGTTCTCTAAAATTATTTTTTCGTCGGGTTTATAGGAGAATGAGTTTGTACAAAACTCACCTAGAAAAGATAAGCCTTTTAATAAGTTGGTTTTACCCGATCCATTTTTACCCTTTAAGCATAAAATATTAGAAATATCATTCCCCATTGATATATTATCAGGGCAGTTGGCAGGCAATTTGAAGGATACGTTTACTCCTTCGTAGAAGCAGAAAAAATTCTTAACGCCATATTCTAATAACATTGTGTAGACTCTATTTGATCAGATTTATTAATAAAATATCAGAGTGCAAAGAAACAATAAAGCCTTATCTGCTTTTTTTGTCTTAACGTGACAAAACTCTTCTTTAAGGTGGCATGGGTTCGAATAGCGAAGCGTATTCGGACGTTCGCGAACAGGATGTCGCTGCTGATTTTTCCGGACTTTCCCCTGACTTCCCCCAGACTTCACTCAGACTTCACACAACCTCATTTTCCCCTCACAAATCCCCCGTATCTTCTGCCCACTGCTTAAAAGGCCCGGCTTGCCACAGGGGTGGCGAGGGGGCGATTGGTTCGAGGGAGCAAGATGATGAAAGGTTGGATGAAGTGCACATTGGCCGGAGCCGTGGTGCTGATGGCGAGTTTCTGGGGTGGCAGCGTGCGGGCGGCGCAGATGCCCCTTGGCACGGATGGCGCCCTGCCGGGGCAGACAGTCGCCAAGGCGGTACTCCCGACGGGTGCCCATTTCCAGCCCCTGGAGGCTCTGCCATCGGTTGCTGCCGGACGTGGCACCTGAGGGAGTTGATACCGGCCTTTTTAACCAGACTGGGCCGGTGATGTCACGGCACAGTGCACATCAACACAGGCCGGATTGGCTAGTGCGCGACATAGTGAACCTCATGCCAGGCCGGGTGGCCTACCGCGCCCGATATTGTGCATCCAGCCAGGCGATGGCCTCTTGGGGGTCGTTGAATGCCCGGATATGGTCCGGATGGGTGAGAGAGAGGCAGGAGAGGGCGATGTGATGGAGCACCTTGGCCGAATAGAGGGAGGCGATGGCCACCAGGTTCTTCTGGGCAAGCCACCCATAAATATCCTGAAGATGGGGCAGGGCGGAGAGCACCACCCCCTGATGCTGACGATGGTCCACCAGGGCGCAGAAACGCTTACCGTCCAGGCTGTTCACCACGGACTTTATCTGTGCAATCCACGCCAGCATACCCTCTTCATTGAAAGGGCCGATCAGCTCGCAGGTGACCAGGTGTTCCTGCACATTGAAGATGAACTCACCGTGCTTTTTATCAAAGGACATACAACATTCTTATCCATGACCAGGGGCGGCAAAATGATATTGATTCATTCAACCTGCATCAATATCCGAATGAGGGTTTTGGTCATGGCGTCGTATTGCTGCGTTGACGCCGGGGGTAAGGTGCTTGTCCGTGATGGCGATACGAGAACAACAGGCGGCGCCAGTGTATTTCATCCGGATGCCGGGTAGTCCGGTCTGCATCCAGGGTGGCAATGCTCCTGTTTGCCCGGGCCCTTATCCCGGGGTGTCTTGCCCGGAAGGGGGGACTGCCTTGGTGAGGGCGTCGATGGCATTGGGGACGAATCGCTCGGAAAAACCGGCGATAAAGGCCCAGATGACGGCTTTGGCGGCATCCAGATTGGTTGCAGGAGAGGCCAGGGTCAGCAGAGTCTGCAAGGAGACATAGGGGTGCTCCATGTGTTTGAACTTGGGAAACAGGTCCCCCTGGAGCAGGCTGCTGGCAAAGAGCCCGTAGGCGATAAAGCCGAGAATGCCGGAAAAGAGCAGGGAAACATAAAACTGCGTCACGATCACCCGGGGTTGGCTGATGTGGGCGATGGCACCGCTGTCGTGCAGCCTGGCGAGGCGGTAATAGTTGTTGATGACAGCCCCCACCGATCCGGCAAAGAAGATGGCGGTCATGATGTTGGACATGAGGGGGATGGTTTGTAGCAGCAGTACCAGAGCAAGGCCTCCGAAGGAGATGAGGCCGCTGATGGCCAGGTGTTTGTAGTAGCGATCCATGGGTAGCTCCATATTGGGCGCAAGACCCTGTTGAGGATAGTCAGCCCATGGCGAAAATGACCCGAAAAGGCCGGTGTAGCAGTGCCCGCCCTTTGTCTCTTCAAAGAAGAGATCTCTTAACTACTTTGTGCTCTTGGAGGAACAAAGGTGATGTAACAACAGTGGGGTCGCCAATGGATGGACTAGCATAAAGCGTCATACGGTACCGAGGTGGTAACCGTGATATCCCCGCGTAAGGAGTGCGTGATGGCTAGAAAATTGATTGTTTGCTGCGATGGAACCTGGAACAGCGAAGACAACAAAGATGACGGTGTGCTGGCGCCTACCAATGTATTCAAAATCTTCAATGCCCTGCGCTGTGACGAAACCCAGCTCACACGTTACCAGAGCGGGGTTGGCAGTGGTGGTCTGATCGACAAGGTGATGGGAGGCACGATCGGGCTTGGGCTCAGTGAGGATATTCGTGACTGTTATCAATGGTTGGCGACTCATTACCAAGAAGGAGATGAACTTTTCTTGTTTGGTTTTAGTCGTGGTGCGTTCACGGCCCGTAGCCTCGGGGGCATGATTGGGCGATGCGGCATAGTCCGATTCGCCTCTGATGAAGGGATGGGCGAGGTGGTGGAGCGGATTTACGATCAGGGATATCGCAAGAAGCAGCTCTTGGCGGATCTCACCTTTTATCCAGCCTCTCAAGCTATCCGCTTCATTGGGGTATGGGATACTGTCGGCGCTCTCGGTATTCCCGATGACAAGGGATTGCTGAACTTGCTCGACCGTCCCGACAACTACCGTTTTCACGACGTCCAGCTTGGCCAGCATATCAAGACGGCACGCCATGCCGTCGCTATCGACGAGAAACGAGGTAGTTTCACGCCGACTCTCTGGGATCCGGCCCCAGGGCGAGACATGCAGCAGATCTGGTTTGCCGGGGTTCATAGCGACGTGGGTGGCGGCTACAAGGAACACGGGCTTTCGGATATCACTCTGGCCTGGATGATGAAGGAGGCTGGCCAGTGTGGATTGGTGTTCAGGGAGTCAGCAAGCTCGCAGCTACATCCTGATCCTGCCGGCCTGCTGCACGAATCCCACGTCGGTCTGATGAAGCTCTTGCTCACCTCGCCGCGCAGCTTGCCGAATCTTCACTCCGCCGAGGTCCACAAGTCAGTGGATGGTCGGCGCAAGCTCTCTCCCATCAATCAGCTTCCCTATCTGCCCACCAAGGAGTGGTCACCGGAAGGTTCGATCACCCTGGATGTCTATGCCCGCCATCCATGGTATTGGACTGGTATCTATCTGGAGGCAGGCCGCCATTACCGCTTCAGCGCTCATGGTGAGTGGCATGACTCCCACGTGCCAGCGGGCCCGGAGGGGGTGCGCGACAAGGCGCTTGCACACCTGTTGGGTGATGCGTTTGGCAAGATTGAGCGCTTCTACGGCATAGTGACTCGCAACAGTCAGGCCAATGTTCCTGCTACCAAGCGGCTAGAAGAGGCGGAATGGTTTGCCCTGATAGGGGTGGTGGCGGATGCGGGTAACCCGGACAACGATGGTACCCCGGCGCGGCCCAGCACCTTTGTGATCGGCAAAGAGGCCAGCATTAAGCCGACCAAGAGCGGTTATCTCTACTGTTTTGCCAACGATGCCTGGGGATATTACGAGAACAACCGTGGCTTTGTGACGCTCACGGTGAGCCGCGACTGATAGCGGCTGGGTGACGATAAGGGCTTCCCTCGGGAAGCCCTTTTTATGTCTCGGGTGACGCGGTGAGGTGTGTCGAAGGTCAGCGAAAGCGAAACAGCTCCCGGTGCAGTGGGGTGGCCAGATGGGCATCCAGGGTGTGGGCCATGGGCTCGGGGCCGCAGAACCACACCGGGGTGTGCTGGCGCTCGCCCAGGGCGGCGAGATCCAGTCGGCCGCGCTCGGACTCCAGATGCAGCCGGTAGTCGACCCCGGCCCGGCGGCACAGATCGGCCAGCCGACCGTGATAGGGGGCGGCCTCGGCGCTGGGAGCGCATTGCAGCAAGGTGGTGCCGGGGCGTTGTTCACCACGGCGTACCAGGGCCTCCAGCCAGGCGACGAAGGGGGTGATGCCGATACCGGCGCCCACCCAGAGCCCGGGGGCCGGATCCGGCAGGGCGAAGGCGCCATAGGGGCCGGTCACGATCACAGCATTCCCCACCTTGAGGTGGCGGTGCAGCCAGCGGGTGTGATCCCCGAGGGCGCGCACCGCCAGGGTCAGGGTGCGGCAGTCTGCCGAGACATCGACCAGGGTGTAGGGGTGGGGCTCGCCGCGCCCGGCAAAGTCGAAGAAGGCGAACTGCCCCGGGCGATAGCCGTGCAGGGGGGCGGTGAGGCCAACCCGGATCTCCAGGGTGCGCTCGTCCAGAGGGGTGAGGGCGCTGACCGTCCCCTGGCGGCGTGCGTCCCGCCCCACCCGGCCAAGCAGGGAGTAGAGCGCCCCCAGAGCACCCAGCCCGCCACCGATGAGCAGGGTCAGGCCGACCGGGGTCAGGGCGCCGATGCGCGGCAGCAGGCAGAGCCCGTGCAGCCAGCCCATCAGATAGATGACCGGGGCCAGCCGGTGAACCACCTTGAAGCGCTCGTAGCGCACCACCGCCAGCAGGCTTACCACCACCAGCGCCAGCAGCAGATAGAAACTCCATTCCCCCAGGGTATTGCCGAGGCTGTGCCAGAGGGCATCGTTACCAGCACCAGCACCAGCACCAGCACCAGCACCAGCACCAGCACCAGCACCAGCACCAGCACCAGCACCAGCACCGCGGCGCGCCGGCCGGGTCAGCCAGTCGGCGGCGACAGCCCACTTGGGGGCTTCCACCAGCAGCCAGTGGGCCACCAGGGTGCCGGTGGCCCAGAGGGCGCTGCTGCGGTGCAGGTGCAACATGCGATCCAGCCCGCCGCACCAGGCTTCGAGCCTGGGCAGGCGCAGGGCCAGCAGCAGGGAGAGGGTCATGGCGCCAAGGCCAAGCAGACCGGTCAGGATCAGCAGCTCGTGGCGCCAGGGCCAGAGACCGGCGGGCCACTGGGTCAGGCCAAACAGCCAGATGAGGGTCAGGGGCAGGGCCCAGACGAGGGATGCGGGTTTCATGATGTCCTCCTTGTCCATGCCTTCATTGCACGCCTGCTTTGTGGCGAAAGTGTGCCCCCTGACTACCTCTTTTGTAGCAGAGTGTGGCAAAGGGTCGTCGGGTCAGGGCAAGCGGACTGAGGAGGAGGGCGCGGAGAAAAACAAGGGGGGAGCGGCAGGAAAGCGGTTGGCGTCACCCCACAGGCCTGGGTCTGGAGAGGGGTGATGCTGGGGCAGCCACATGGCTGCCCCAGCAAACAGTCGTGTCAGGATTTTCGTCCCTTGCCGCCCTTGTTGCCCGCGAGGGCCTGCTTTCTGGCCTTCTGCTTCAGGGCTCCCTTGCTGGCGCGGCGCGGCTCGGGGTCGAAGCGGGTGAGATCCGGTTCAAAGCCCGGGAACCACTGCTGGGGCAGGCGGGTATCGAGCACGGCTTCGACTTTTTCCAGCAGGGGCGCATCTTCCGGGCTGAACAGGGTGATGGCGAGCCCCTTGTTGCCGGCGCGGCCGGTGCGCCCGATGCGGTGGACGTAATCCTCGGGCTGATAGGGGAACTCCAGATTGATCACATGGTTGAGATCGCTGATATCGAGGCCGCGAGCCGCCACGTCGGTGGCCACCAGCGCCTGCAAGGTGCCGGCGCGAAACGCCAGCAGCACGTTTTCCCGTGCGCTCTGTGACAGATCCCCGTGGAAGGCCAGCGCATTGATGCCCCCCTTGCCAAGCTGCTGGGCCAGCTTGTCGGCCCCCTGGCGGGTGCGGCTGAAGATCAGCGCCGGTGCCCAGCCCTTCACGGTCAGCATGTGTTGGACCAGCGCCACCTTGCGATCGCTGTCCACCGCATAGACCCGCTGCTCCACCTCGGCCGCCGTGGTGTTGCGCGGTGCCACTTCCACCAGCGCCGGGTCGCGCAGCAGCACCTTGCAGAGGGCAAAGAGGTTGTCGTCGCAGGTGGCCGAAAACAGCAGGGTCTGGCGATCCGCCGGGATTTGCTTCAGCAGCGCCTTGATCTCGTCCATAAAGCCCATGTCGAGCATCCTGTCCGCCTCGTCAAACACCAGATGACGCAGTTCGGCCAGCGTGAGCGCCCCCTGGCGCAGGTGATCGAGCAGGCGGCCCGGGGTGGCGATGAGGATATCCACCCCGGCGTTCAGCGCCTCCACCTGTGCGGCGATGCTCACCCCGCCGTAGACCAGCGTGCTGGTGAGGTCGGTGCCCCTGGCGTAGCGTGTGACGCTCTCGGCAACCTGCACCGCCAGCTCGCGGGTCGGCACCAGCACCAGGGCGCGGATGGGGCGAGGGTCATCGCTCGTCGGGTGTTGCAACAACTGCTCCAGCAGCGGCAGCACGAAGGCGGCGGTCTTGCCGGTGCCGGTCTGGGCGCCCGCCATCAGATCCCGCCCCGCGAGGATCAGGGGGATGGCGCTGGCCTGCACCGGGGTGGGGGCGGCGTAGCCAAGCTCGGTCAGGGTTTGCTGCAAGCGGGGGGAGAGGGCCAGTTCGGCGAAAGTGGCAATGGACATAGGGCACCAGTATGGGGTTATCCCGCCCCGTGGCCGGGACGGAAACAATCAGCGTGGGCGGGATGGTAACAGATAGCAGGGGAGCGGCAGAAGCCGGGCCGCTCAGGGGGCCGAATTGTCACCCGGATCGCGGACAAGGCGGATGGTCTGCCCCTGGTAATAGGCGATATTGCGCTTGCCGTGCTGCTTGACGTGATAGAGCAGGTCGTCGGCCAGTTGCACCGCCTCGGCCACCGTCAGGTAATCGCGAATGCGGGTTACTCCGGCGGAGAAGGTGATGGGGGCGGGCAGCTCGGGGATGCGCAATGGCCGCTCCAGCAGGCGGGCGGCGGAGTGATGCATCATTTTGTCATCGTCCATCCCCTTGAACAGCACGATGAACTCTTCCCCGCCCCAGCGAATGGCGACATCGCCCTTGCGGATATTGGTCTTGAGGTGATTGGCGAAGGCGACGAGCGCCAGGTCACCCACCCCGTGACCATGGGTGTCGTTGACGGACTTGAAGTTGTCGATGTCGAGGATCATCAGGTAGTCGTGCTCCCGCAGCAGCGCCTGATTGAGGATGTCACGGCGTGGCAGCCGGGTCAGGTGGTCGGTCTGGGCCAGGATGCGCAGACGGGTAACCAGGCTGCGCCCCGTCAGCATGATCAGCAGCAGGATGATGAGATAGAGCTTGAAGGCCGCCCCGTAGAGCACGGACCGGATGAAATCGCCGTAACTGTATGACCACTTGAGGTAGAGATCATTGCCTGCCTGAGTGCGCATCAGCGGCGTGCTCAGGCAGAGGTGGAACGGGCGGCAGGGCTCGACCTCTTCGAAGGAGAGGACAGTCCGGGTCGGATTGAGGCTCTCGAAGGGGTGCAGCACATCCTTGAACGCCCGGTCGACGGCGATGTCGATGCCCTTGAGTCCATAGCGGTAGTCCTTGATGGCGGGCTCGTAATAGACGAAGGGGAAGTAGAGGGTGATGGTATTCAGTCCGGTGAAGGTGTCGGTGTAGATCTCGGATACCCAGGCTTCATCCGTGCTGCAGGGGACATGGGTGGAGGCGAAGGAGGCGCAACCGAAAAAGTGGGTCCAGGGCTCGATGTCATTGAGGTCGGTGTTGACCGGGAGCAGCTGGCTCGGCAGCATCCCCTTGTTGGCGACCATGCCAAGCAGGCGGCGATCGTCATAGAAGGCGTAGAGGTTGAGGACCTCGGGGTTGGAGATGACGTACAGGTAGGCGAGGAGCATCTGGTTGGCCGGGGGCAACACGGGAATGACCGCCAGGCGCTTCAGGGTGGGGAGATCATAGCCATAGGCATAGGCCGCCGCATCCCCGTTCTCGCTGAAGATGGGCATCTTGATGCTGCTGTTGTCGATGAAGTCAGCCAGTTTCTCTGGCGCCAGGATGCGGGCCCGCTGATAGAACACCTCGAACAGGTTGGCTTGCTTGGCGGTAATGAGCGCCATGTCGTGCCTGATGACGAAGTAGGTGTAGTTGGCTACCAGCCCGAGCCCTGTCAGAGCCAGACATAGCCAGCCAAATCGGTAGAGCCATTGACGGGGGATGATACGCAACAGTGATCCAGCCATGCAGTGAACTCGTCCATGGTGACAGAGGCCATTCTTGTAACTGATTTTGCCGGGCATCACCAGATGAAGTTGGTGGGTCGTCACCCGGCATGCGCAAGAATGAGCCAACAATATCAAAAAGATAGACGATGAGGCGTCATGCGATGTCAGGCAGGGGAAAGGGGTGGCGACTGAAACAAGAGGGCATGGCGCCCTCTTGTGTGGACTGTGACGGGCGCCTTAGCGAGCCTGGTATTTCGGCGAGCGGGGGCCATGGAGGATGCCGTTGGGCATGTCGGCACTGAGCAGCCTGACGCTGGTGATACCGGCGATTTCATGACCCTTGTCGGTAAGGGTGTTGGCAATCTGATTGACCACCGCCACCACCAGCATGCCGATGAGGCCGCCCCCCGAATTGCCCTGCTGCTCGGCACTGCTGGCGCTGGCACTGCCTTCCCACAGCAGCTTGCCGGTGCGCAGATCCACCAGGCGGGCACTGGCGGTGACCACTGTCTCGCTGGAGATGACCAGATAGCTGGTGCCGTACTCCTTGATGTCGAGGTAGAGGGCGGTATCGGCTCCGTAGATCTCGTGGAGCTTCTTGATGGGCAGCGCCTGGATGTCGGCGGGCTCGGTCACGCCGTTCTGCCGGAACGTCTCGTTGGTGACCGCCACCGGCAGCACGTAATAACCGGACTCGGCGAGCGGATAGGTGATCTGGGATTGCAGGCTGGGGCCCGCCTTGATGTCCGGCGAGTGATTCACCGGCGGCAGCACCAGAATGGAGGTCGGTCTGCTCTCCTTGAAGTTGCTGTAGTCGTAGCCGGGGCCCTGTGCGCAGCCGCCCAGGAGGAGGGCACCCAGCGTGAGGGCAAGGAGGGGGCGCAGAGTCATTGGGTCTCTCCCTTCTTGTTGGACATCAGGAAGTTCATGAAGGGGGCCGATTCGGGGAAGAGGCGCTTCTCGGTTTCGAACTGCTCGCGAGTCTGGGCATCCTTGCCGAGCTGGGCGTACAGCATGCCGAGGTGAGCGTGAAAGCCCGGTGGCACAGCCTGCCCCTTGGCGCTCGCTTCTTGCTGGTTTTTCTCCAGCGCATCGATCTGCGCTTCGACCCCGGTGTCGTCACCCTGCATGTGCTGGTAAACCACCCCCTGATATTGATCCCAGTTGTAGAGCGTCTGCGGCCCCTGGGCGCAGGCGCTCAGCAGCAGGCCGCTGACCAGCAGCAGGGAAGGACGGAACAGCGTCATCTCGTCTCTCCTCATTGAGCCGGGCGCCAGGCACCGGTCTCGATGCCGTTCACCAGATTGTTGACGGCCTCGCGGATGGCGAGATCCAGCACCTTGCCGTTCAGGGTGGAGTCGTAGCTGGCGGTGCCGCCGAAGCCGACGATCTCGCGGTTGGAGAGTTCGTACTCCCCGGCACCCTGGGAAGAGAAGACCACTTCCGAGGTGGTGACGTTGACGATGTTCAGGTTGACCTTGGCATAGGCGATCTGTGACTTGCCGCGACCCAGGATGCCAAACAGCTGATGATCACCGACTTCCTTGCGACCAAACTCGGTGACGTCGCCGGTGACCACGTAGTCGGCGCCCTTGAGTTGCTGAGCCTGTTGCTTGATCCCGGCTTCGGCCTGGATCTCCGCCATGTTGTCGCGATCCAGCACGCTGAAGCGGCCGGTCTGCTGCAGGTGGGTGATCAGCACGGTTTTCGCCTGGTTGCCCAGCCGATCCACGCCGTCGGAGAAGATGCCACGCATGTAGCTGGAACGGTTGTCGAACTTGCCGACGGCGATGGGGCTGCGTGCGCCCTGATAGTGGCTCTGATAGGAGGCAACCTTGGGTACCTCCAGGGTGCGCGATGACTCGCTCGCACAGGCTGTCAGCAAGCCCGCCATCAGGATGACACTGGATGAAACAACAAACTTCTTCATGTAAGGCCCCGTTATCAAAGGAAAAAACAGCGGCGGACTCTAACATGGTTCGTTGCGAAGAAAGTGCCCCGTATGGGGGGCATACCCGCTCAGTCCCTGTGCGTTTGACAGGGGAGAGCGGAGGGCTGGGTCTGTTGCAGGGGCTGGAACACCTCCTCCAGGGCTGCCACCAGGGCGCGCATGCGGCCCGTCTTCTGCACGTCCGGGTGCAGCACCATCCAGATGTCGATGGGATCGTGCTGGTCAGGCAGCAGGCGCACCAGGGCGGGATCCTCCTCGGCGAGGAAGGTGGAGAGCAGGGCGATGCCGAGCCCCTGCCGGGCGGCGGCCATCAGCACCAGCTGGGCATTGCTCTGCAGGACCACGTTGGGTTCGTGGAGCGGTTCGCCGCACAGACTCAGCCAGTGACGGGCCACCAGCTCTTTGGGAAAGAGCAGCAGGTCGTGCTCTTGCAGTGCCTGACCCGAACGGGGCGTGCCCCGTCTGGCCAGGTAGTCGGGAGAGGCGTAGAGCCCCATCTTGATGGTGGCGAGCCGTTTGACCACGAGATCTCCCTGCTCGGGACGCACGCTGCGAATGGCGAGATCCGCCTCCTGATTGGGGATGTCGCTCACGCTGACGGCGGTCAGCAACTTGAGGCGGATACCGGGGTGGCGCTGGCGCAGCAGGGTGAACGCGGGCAGCACGAAGCCCTGGGCCAGGGTATCCGTGGTGGCGATGCAAAGCTCCCCTTCCAGCTCCCCCAGGCTCGCGGTGCGCATCATGGCCAGGGCCGCCTGCGCCATGGCCTCGGCCTGGGGCAGCAGCGCTTCCCCCAGAGGGCTGGGGCGATAGTGTCTGGGGGTGCGGATAAACAGCTTGGCCCCCAGCTGCTGCTCGAGCAGGGTGATCCGCCGCCCGACGGTGGCCTGATCCACCCCGAGCTCGAGTCCGGCCTGCCGCAGGCTGCCCCGCCGTGCCAGGGCCAGGAAGAAGCGGGCATCGTCCCAGTTGATCATGCTTGCTCCTCACTCAAGCAGAACGCCCGATTGGCGCCGCAATATTAGATGCCAGCGGGGATGGCAGCACAAGGGGATAGACCGGGTCCGGTGCGTGCCTGCGCTCCCCGGCCAAGGGCACGCGCCACCCCGACGTGATGCAGGATTGAGTCGGCGTGATGCAGAACTGCCGCAGTCCGGAGTGGGCGGGATCGCTATGATGTCGCTCCCGATTGCGGTTTCATTCGTCTGCCACTGGAGTGTCCATGTCTGTCTCAAGCGTCCCGGCTTGCGAGCCAGGTCAGGTTGTCCATCCTCGTCTGCGCTGGTTTCTCTCCCTCGCCCTGATGTCGGCCCTGCTCAACAGCAGCGTGCCTACCCCGCTCTATCCCCATTACCAGGCGGCGCTGGCTCTGAGCGATCTCGGCCTCAGCCTCATCTATGGCGGCTATGCGGGGGGCGTGCTCATCGCCTTGTTCGGGGTGGGCAACCTGGCAGGACGAGTGGCGGATCTGCGCACCCTGATCCTGCCTGCCCTGGTGGCGGTCGGGGGCGGGGCACTGCTCTTTTCCCTGGCCGACAGCTTCTGGACCCTTTTGCTGGCGCGGTTGCTGGCCGGGATTGGCACGGGCAGCCTGACCGGTGCCGCCAATGTGGCGCTGCTGCGTTTTGGCCCCAGGGATGGGGGCAAGCGGGCGGCGCTGAGCGCCACATTGTCTTTCACCGCCGGGCTGGCCCTTGGCCCCGTGTTCAGCGGGCTGGCGCTGCAGCAGGATCTCTACCCGACCACGCTGCCGTTTCTGCTGATCCTGGGGATGGCGGCCTGCGCCATCGGGGGGCTGGTGTTGAGCTGGCCCAAAGGGGGGAGGGCGACGGAGGCCGCCCCGAGCGGGCAGGGTGGCGGCTCCCTGGGAGAGGGGCTCAGGGCCACGGGGGCCGGGTTCTTCCTTTGCGCCCTGGCGCTCTTCACCGCCTGGGCGGTGGCGGCCAGCTTGCTGGCCATGGGTCCCAAGGTGGTGAGCGAGATGCTGGGCATGACGGATCTGGGGCTGTTCGGCTATCTCGTCGCGGCCTATCTGGTCTTCTCTGGGCTTTGCCAGCTCTGGGCCCGTCGCCTTGATGCCCGCCATACCCTGCAAAGCGGCGTGCTGGCCCTGGCGCTGTGCGTGCTGCTCTTTGCCGGGGCCGTTCACGGCCTGCCCAGCTGGCTGGCGGGACTCGGGCTGCTGGTGGCGGGCTATGCCCAGGGGGCCGTGTTCGTGGGCAGTGCGACCCTGATCAATCGCATCGCGCCCCCGGCCAGCCACGCGCGGCTGCTCTCCCTCTTCTATGTGATCGCCTATGTGGCGAACTGGGTACCCGTGTTGCTGGGCTGGGTGAGCGACGGGGCCGGTCTTGGCGTCGCGCTGGATCTGCTCTTCATCGGCAGCACCCTGACAAGCCTGGGGCTGGCCTGGGCGGTGTCTCGGCGGCGCTTCGAACCCGCTGTGTGACAGGGCATCACCCATCGACCAGGACGACGCTCCCGGCATCCAGGTGGTGCATCCACTCCCGCAGGATCAGCAGGGCGGCGGCGATGCGCCTCTCCCTCGGCAACTGGGCCGATGCCAGGGGATCCCCCTCCACCATGGCGGCAAGCTGGCCGAACAACCGCTCTATGTTCTCCCGGCTCTGCACCCGGTTGCCGAGCACCTCGGCCAGGGGCTCCGGGCTTTGCAGGTGCAGCACGGGGTGGGGCGGGATCCGTGCCGCGAGGGGCATCAGCACATCCTCCACCACCATGATGGCTTGCTCAAGTTCCAGGGGCGTCGGTGGATCCTGGCGAAAGGGTCCCGGGGTCAGGGCATCGAGCCCCAGTGTCAATGCAAATGTCTGGCTGGAGCCATCGGCCGCGGTGAGCGCGACCTGGCTTCGGGTATTGCCCAGGCTCAGCAAAATGGTGTCGTGATGCTCTCTGGTCATCTGATGTGCTCCCGGCGTTGGATGCCCCATGGATACACCCGCATGGGGCGGATTGGCGAGTCATTTCGCCCCCCATTCGGGCATCAGGGGTTGCAAAGATTCCCATGAGTGGCAATCTAGACGTCCAAACGTCTTTAAAGGAGCCCTGACATGGATATTCGTATCGTCCCCCGCGCCCTCGTGCTCGCCCTCTCTCTGGTGGGGGCGAGTGCCCTTGCCAACGAGGCTCTGGTGTTCCAGACCGACTTCGGTCTCAAGGATGGCGCCGTCTCGGCCATGAAGGGGGTCGCCTTCGGGGTGGACCGCACCCTGCCGCTCCATGACCTGACCCACGAGATCCCGGCCTACAACATCTGGGAAGCCTCCTACCGCCTCTATCAGACCCTGCAATACTGGCCCGCGGGCACCGTCTTCGTCAGCGTGGTGGACCCCGGTGTCGGCACCGAACGCAAGTCGGTGGTACTCAAGACCAGGAGCGGCCACTACATCGTCAGCCCTGACAACGGCACCCTGACCCTGGTGGCGGAGCACTTCGGCATCGAGGCGGTGCGCCAGATAGACGAGAAGACCAACCGCCTCAAGGGCTCCGAGAAGTCCTACACCTTCCACGGCCGCGACGTCTACGCCTACACCGGCGCGCGCCTGGCCTCCGGTGCCATCAGCTTCGAGCAGGTGGGGCCTCTGCTGCCCGCCGAGGTGGTGACCATCCCCTATCAGCCCGCGGTGGCCGAGCAAGACGGTACCCTCAAGGGCACCATTCCGATCCTGGACGTGCAGTACGGCAACGTCTGGACCAATATCGACGACAGCCTGCTGACCAAGGCGGGTATCCACAAGGGGGACAACGCCTGCATCAGGATCAGCGAAGGGGATGCGCTGAAATACGAGGGCAAGGCCCCCTACGTCAGCAGCTTTGGCGATGTGCCGGAGGGCCAGCCCCTGGTCTACCTCAACAGCCTGTTGCAGGTGTCGGTGGCGCTGAACATGGACAGCTTCGCCGCCAAACATCAGGTGCAATCCGGCGCCAACTGGCATATCAGCCTGAAGAAGTGCGGCTAGAGGCTGCCAGCTGTCAGCGGGTGCTATCCGGTACAAACGGGCATAGCAGTCTGAAGACGTGCGGCTAGATAGAGGGGAGAGCTTCTGTCGGCGATGTGTCTCTTGGGGCGGTGGGACTGGTGTCCACCGCCCCTTGTCGTTGGCGGTGGCGTCTTGCCGGGCCAGCCGGTTATCTCATCATTTGTCATCCTCGTTTAATAAAGCGCTGCCATGCTCTGGCCGGACGCCGTGATGACGCAATGATTGCGCCGAGATAACAAGGAAAAGCCGATGAGCCGTTTTGACGAGAAAGACAGTGCCAACCACCCCCGCGAGCAGGAGCCGGCGTTCAACCGCCTCATTGAGGCGGGCCTGAGCCGCCGTGGCTTCCTCAAAGGGGTGGGCGCCGCCAGCATGGTGGCCTTCTTTGCCGCGAGCCCCGTGGCCCAGGCCGTGGCCGCCGCCACCCGGCCGCTGCTTGGCTTCCAGGCCGTGCCCGCCTCGGTGGCCGACACCATAGTGGTGCCGCCCGGCTACAAGGCAGAGGTGCTGATCGCCTGGGGGGATGCCCTGTTCGCCGACGCCCCCGCCTTTGCCCAAAGCAACGACGCCAAGGCCCAGGCCCGCCAGTTTGGCGACAACAACGACGGTATGAGCTTCTTCCCCCTGGGCCCGGATCGCGCCCTGCTCGCCGTCAACAACGAATACACCAACTACGAATACCTGTTTGCGGATGGCGGCAAGGCCCTCAGTGCCGGCGCCGTCGCCAAGGCCCAGGCGGCCCACGGGGTCTCCCTGGTGGAGCTGGTACGCAAAGATGGCAAGTGGCAGGCCAACCCCAAGGGGGCCCTCAACCGCCGCATCACCGCCACGACCCCCATGACATTGAGCGGCCCGGCGGCGGGCCATGCTCTGCTCAAGACCCAGGCCGATCCCGAGGGGCGCACCGCCCTTGGCACCTTCAACAACTGCGCCAATGGCCAGACCCCCTGGGGGACCTACCTCACCTGCGAGGAGAACTTCAACGGCTACTTCGGCAGCGAGGGCAAGCCGGTGCTGGACCAGCGCGCCGCCCGCTACGGCCTGGCCGCCGAGGATGCGGGCTTTGGCTGGCACAGGTTCGACGAGCGGTTCGATCTCGCGAAGCATCCCCAGGAGCCGCACCGCTTCGGCTGGGTGGTGGAAATCGATCCCCGCGATCCAGCCTCCACCCCGAAGAAGCGTACCGCCCTTGGCCGCTTCAAGCATGAGAATGCGGCCTTCACCGTCAACCAGGATGGCCGCGCCGTGGTCTACCTCGGCGATGACGAGCGGGGGGAGCACATCTACCGCTTCGTCTCGAAGAACAAGGTGGCGCCGGGCAATGACCCCGCCAACCGGGATCTGCTGGACGAGGGCACCCTCTATGTGGCTCGCTTCGAGGCGAGGGAGGGGGAGCTCAAGGGCACTGGCCAGTGGCTGCCCCTGGTACACGGCCAGCACGGCCTGACCCGGGAGAACGGCTTCGCCGATCAGGGGGAGGTGCTCATCTTCGCCCGGGAGGCGGCGACCCGGCTCGGCGCCACCACCATGGACAGGCCCGAGTGGGTGGCCGTGCATCCCCACAGGGCCGAGGTCTACTGCACCCTGACCAACAACAAGAACCGCGGCCTCAAGGAGAACCAACCTCTCGATGGCGCCAATCCCAGGGCCGAGAACCCCTATGGCCAGATCATCCGCTGGCGCCCGATGGGGGACGATCACGGGAGCGATCGCTTCGAGTGGGATCTCTTCCTGCTGGCGGGCAACCCCGGCGTGCACAAGGAGGGGCTGATGGCGGGCAGTGCCAACATCCACCCGGACAACATGTTCAACAGCCCGGACGGCATCGGCTTCGACGAGGCGGGGCGGCTCTGGATCCAGACCGACGGCGACTACTCCAACGAGAAGCAGTTTGCCGGCATGGGTAACAACCAGATGCTGTGCGCCGATCCCGCGAGCGGCGAGGTGCGCCGCTTCCTGACCGGCCCCGTGGCCTGCGAAATAACGGGCCTCACCTTCACGCCTGACTGGCGCACCCTGTTCGTCGGGGTGCAGCACCCGGGTGAGGAGGGGGCGCCCTCCCATTTCCCGGACGGCGGCACCGCCATTCCCCGCTCCGCTGTGTTGCGGATCACCCGGGACGATGGCGGCATCATCGGCGCCTGATGGCCCGGAATCACCGCCTGGCCCGTGATGACAAAAGCCGCCTTCGGGCGGCTTTTTTTGTGGGTGTGGCGGGCGGGAGACAAAAAAAGACCGGGTACGGGACCCGGTCAAAGAACCCGCGCATTCAGGGAAGAAGTGCGGGCGTTCAGGCTTGGTGGCGGGGCCGGGCATCGGCCCCTGATCCGGTGTCGGGGTGAGTGGCGTCACCCCGGCGTCAATGCGGGCTATTCGCGCTCCAGTGCGTGGATGGGATCCAGCCTGGCGGCCCGGCGGGCCGGGGCGAAGCCGAATATTACCCCGATCAGGCTGGCGCAAAGGCAGGCCACCCCCATGGCGGCAAGGGAGTAGCTCATCCGGACGCCGCTGCTGAAGTGGTCGAACAGTTGGCCAAGCACCAGGGAGAGGGCGATGCCGAGCACGCCCCCCAGCAGGCAGATCAGCACGGCTTCAATGAGGAACTGCTGCTGGATATCCCGGGTCCGGGCGCCGACCGCCATCCGCACCCCTATCTCCCGGGTGCGCTCGGTGACCGAGACCAGCATGATGTTCATCACCCCTATGCCCCCGACGATCAGGGAAATGAGGGCGATGAGAGCGATCAGCGTGGTCAGGGTGGCGCTGGTCTGGCTGATGGTCTGGCGGATGCTGTCGGTGTTGAGCAGGAAGAAGTCCTGGCTGCCGTGGCGCAGGGTGAGCAGGCGGCTGATGCCGTCCTGGGCGGCGTCCAGGCTCACCTCGTCCCGCACCCGCACGCTGATGCTGCGCAGATGGCTCTGCCCCAGCAGGCGGCTCATGGCGGTGGTATGAGGGATCCAGACGTTGAGGGTCTCGTCGCTGCCAAAGCCGCTCTGGTTCTTGATGGCGACCCCGATCACCCGGCAGGGCAGATCCCCCAGCAGGATCACCTGGCCCAGGGGGGACTGGGTCGGGGCGAACAGCTTGTCCCGGGTGTGCTCGTCGATTACCACCTCCTGGGCCAGGCTCTCCTCGCTCTGGCGATCAAAGCCCATGCCCTGGGCCAGGCGATAGCCCCTGACCTGGAAGAACTGGGCGCCGACGCCGTTGATGGTGCCGGAGACGGCGGTGCTGCCAAGGCGCAGGGTGGCGCTGGTGCTGAGGCTGGGGGTGACGCTGTGCACGTAGTCCAGCCGGGCGATGGCCTCGGCGTCCCCGATCCGCAACGTCTGTATGGTAGCGGAGCGCATGTCCCCAAAGCCGCGGCCGGGGAACACCTCCAGGGTGCTGGTGCCCATGGCGTTGATGTTCTCCAGCACTCGCTCCCGGGAGCCCTGCCCGAGGGCCACCACGGTCACCACCGAGGCGATACCTATGATGATGCCGAGCATGGTGAGAAAGGTGCGCAGACGCTGGGCAACCATGGCCTTGAGGGCCATCTGCAGGGCATTCCCGAGCCCCGCCATCAGCGGGGTCTTCCCCCTGGCGGACGTCTTGGTGGCGGTCTGGGTCGCCTGGGAATGGGCCTGTGGCTCGCGCGTGCGGCGATCGGCGATCACCCGGCCATCTTTCAGTTCGATGATCCGCTCGGCGTGGCGGGCGATGTCCATGTCGTGGGTGACGATCACCAGGGTGTGGCCCTGGCGATGCAGAGCTTGAAGGCTCGCCATCACCTCGGCGCCGCTCTGGCTGTCGAGGGCCCCGGTCGGCTCGTCGGCCAGGATCACCTCGCCGCCGTTGATGAGGGCCCGGGCGATGCTGACCCGCTGCTGCTGGCCGCCGGAGAGCTGGCTTGGCTTGTGTTCGAGCCGGCTGGCGAGGCCGAAGCGGGTCAGCAGGGCCTCGGCCCGCTGGCGTCGCTCGGCCGGATCCAGACCGGCGTAGAGGGCGGGCACTTCCACATTGGTGCGGGCATCGAGATCCGCCAGCAGGTGATAACGCTGGAAAATGAAGCCGAAGTGCTCCCGGCGCAGGGCGGCGAGCTCGTCCCGGCTGAGGGTGGCAGTATCGCGCCCGGCCACCAGATAGGCCCCCTCGCTCGGCTGATCCAGGCAGCCCAGCAGGTTCATCAGGGTGGATTTGCCGGAGCCCGAAGCGCCGACGATGGCCACCATCTCTCCACGGGCGATCGCCAGATCGATGCCATCGAGCACGGTGACGGTGCGCTCACCCTCTTTGAAGTGGCGGCGGATGCCCCGCAGCTGCAACAAGGCGCCCATGGTCACATCCCCATGGGGGGCGGCATGCCCCCGGCGGCGTTGCTCTGGCCTGCGTTCACTTCGCTGACGATGACCCGCTCACCGGTGCTCAGGCCCGACAGGATCTGGGCATCCACCTTGTTGTTCAGGCCGACCTTGACCCGGCGCAGGCTGATCCGGCCTCCGTCGTCGATCACCCTGACCTGATCCCCCTGCAGGGCGATGGCCGGGATCACCAGCGCATCTTTGAGCCGGGCGACCACCAGATAGACCTGGGCCGTCATGCTGATCCTGAGCTGACCATCCTGGTTGGGCACCTCGAACAGGCCGTGATAATAGATGGCGCTGCTGTCGCTGCTGCTGGTGGTGTCGTCGTCATTGATGGTGTCGGGGGCGGGCTCGATGGCCCGCAGGGATCCCTCGAAGCGGCGCTGGCTGTTGCCAAGAATGGTGAAATAGACCGGCATGCCGACCCGGACGTTGATGACGTCGGCCTCGGAGATCCTGGCCTCCACCGTCATGGTGTCGAGCTGGGCAATCTTGAGCAGGGTAGGGGTGCTCTGGCTGGCGTTGAGGGTCTGCCCCTCCTCCACCGGCATGGCCACCACGGTACCGGAGAGGGGGGCCAGGATCCGGGTATACCCCAGGTTGACCCGGGCTGTGTCCACCGCGATCTCGGCCTGCACCCGCTGGGCGTTGAGGGCCCGGATATCGGCCAGGGTCTCGTCCAGGGTCGCCTTGGCGCTGTCATGGTCGGCCGTGCTGCCAAGACCTCTTGCGACGATCTGCCGCTGGCGCTGGTATGCCAGGTGGGCATTGCGAAGGGTGGCCTCTTTGGAATCCAGCTGGGCCTGGAGGTTGTCGCGCTGGGCCAGGGCATCCTTGAGGGCGTTCTGCTGGGGCAGATCGTCGATCTCGACCAGCAGCTCCCCCTGTTTGACCTCCTGCCCCAGAGTCACGTGCAGTTTCTTGATCTGGCCCGACACCTGGGCGCCCACGCTCACCTGCTTGCGCGCCTTCAGGGTGCCGTCCGCCATGATGAGCTGCTCCAGATCCCGGGTCTCGGCACTGGCGGTGATGTAGTCGCTGGCGGGTGCCTTGGCCTGGGGGCGCCAGGCCAGCAACAGGGCGAGGGCGCACAGGGGCAGCAGCCAGAAGAGACGAGGGGAGAACGTGGGCATGACAACCTGTATCCTGAATGACGATCACGGCGGCACTCTACCCCAGAGCCGGGTTAAGGCTCTTTGCGCCAAGCGTAAGGGTTTCGTAAAAATGGCTGCCAAGTGCGTGGCAAGCGGCGAAAATGGCCGCCGACAAGGGAGACCGCATATGAAGATCCTGCTGGTGGATGATGATGCCGAACTGGGCGCCATGTTGAGTGAATACCTGGGGGGAGAGGGGTTTGATACCACCCAGGTGCTGACCGGAGGGGAAGGTGTGCACCATGCCCTCTCCGGCCGTTACAGCGCCCTGCTGCTGGATGTGATGCTGCCCGACTTGAGCGGCACCGAGGTGCTGCGCCAGGTGCGCCAGCGCAGCCGCCTGCCGATCATCATGCTGACCGCCAAGGGGGACAACGTGGATCGAGTGGTGGGACTGGAGATGGGGGCCGATGACTATGTGCCCAAACCCTGCTACCCCAGGGAGCTGGTGGCCCGGCTGCGGGCCGTTCTGCGGCGGGTCAACGAGGGGGGGAGCGCAACCCCCTCGCCGGATGCCCTCATCCTGGGGGATCTGACGGTCACCCCGGCCAACCGGGTCTGCCTCTGGCAGGGGGAGCCGCTGGAGCTGACCGCCACCGAGTTCAACATGCTGGTGTTGCTGGTGCGAGCACCGGAGCAGGTGGTCACCAAGGACACCCTCTCCCTGCAAGGGGTAGGGCGCCCGCGGGAGGCCTATGATCGCAGCGTCGATGTGCACATCTGCAACCTGAGGCAGAAGCTGCAGCAGAAGGCGGGAGAGGCCGTCACCATAGAGACGGTGCGCAGCATAGGGTACAAGATACGGTGATCCTCAAGGGACGTTTGTTCTGGAAGATTCTGCTGGGGTTCTGGCTGGCCATCGTGCTGGTCAGCCAACTGCTCTGGCTCGGTTTTCGTGCCGAGCGTGCTCCCCCGGAAGAGCACCTGGCCCAGCAGTTGGCGAGCCAGCATCTGGAGATGGCGGCAGCCGTGCTGGCAAAGGGGGGAATCGAGGCTGCGACGGCATTGAGCCAGGCCATGTCGCCGCCGTTGCTGCAGATAACACTCCTCGATGTCTCCGATGCGCCTTCCCGGCCAGCGCCCCGGGCATCCAGGCTGCCAGCCTCCGGGGAACCTGGCCCGGGCAGCGTGCTGACACGCACCGTGATTGCCAGCGACGGGCAGACCTATCTGCTGCAGACCAGAGCGGACCCGCGCGTCCTCCCCGGCGGGCCTGCTCCCGGCCCCCTCTCCTGGCTCAACATTCCTCCGCCCATGCTCTGGATTGGCGGCCTGGGGGGACTCTTGTTCAGCATTCTGTTCGCCTGGCACCTGACCCGGCCCATGAACGCCCTGCGGCGCAGCTTCGATCGGGTAGCCAGAGGGGATCTGGAGGTCAGACTCTGGCCCGCTCTGCGCTGGCGCCGGGACGAGCTGACGGAGGTGGCGAAGGAGTTCGATCTCATGGTGGAGCGGTTGCAGCAACTGGTCGAGGGGCGCGAGCAGCTGCTTCACGACGTCTCCCACGAGCTGCGATCCCCCCTGGCCCGCATCCAGATGGCCATCGGCCTGGCGGAGCAGCGCCCGGAGAAGGCGAGCGACGCCCTGGCGCGGATCCGGCTCGAGACGGAGCGGATGGACAGGATGATAGGGGAGCTGCTGACCCTCTCCCGTGCCGAGCAGGGCCACGGGCTTGAGCAGAGCCACTACGACCTGCTGGCGCTGGTGGAGACCGTCGTCCAGGATGCCAGGTTCGAAGCCCAGCAATCCGGAGTCGAGATAGCGCTCGAGGCGGCGCTGGGGGAGGGTTGCCTCCTGCTGGGGCATGCCGAGCTGGTGCGCCGCGCCGTGGATAATGTGGTGCGCAACGCCCTGCGTTTCTCGCAGTCGGGCCAGATGGTGAGTGTTCGCTTGCTGCGCCTGGGCCAAGAGATGCAGCTCTCCATCGCCGATCGGGGGCCCGGGGTGGAGGAGGGGAAGCTGGCGGGGATCTTCGACCCCTTCGTGCGCATCGGCTCACCCCGCATGGGCAAGGGCTACGGGCTCGGTCTCGCCATCGCCCGCAAGGCGGTGATTCTGCAGGGCGGCACCATCCAGGCGCGCAATCGCGCACAGGGGGGGCTGAGAGTGACCATGACGCTGCCCCTGCATGACCCGTCCTGAGGTACGCGGCTCAGACCTGAGTGGGGTAAACACCCCGGTAATGAAAGAGGGGGCCAAGGCCCCCTGCTCGTAGTTCCTCCGTGCGATTCAGCGCAGCGCCGCTGGCGGCGGCACCTCGGTGTAGCGCCCGTCTATTTCTCGCAGGTAGTAGTGACCCTCCCTGACGTAATAGCGGCGGCCATCCAGATCAAGAGGGATGAGCCCTGTCTCTGCCACCACTAGGACCTGAGGAGGCGGGGAGACCACCACATAGTGGTTCTCCTGCCGACGGTAGAAGATGCCGTCGAGCACATAGTAGGTGAGTCCGGCCAGCAGCAAGGTTTCCACCCCTCCCGGCAGCCTGTCGACGGGGTGGCCGAAGCCGGGGCCAGCCCCATGGCCGTACTGCGGGGCAGGGCTCTCCCATCCGCCCGGTCTGCCCATGTTCCCCGGACCCGCCATGGCGGGCAGGGCGATGGCCATGGCAAGCAGCCAGAGTGAAGGGCGGTGCAGACTCATCTCACTGCCCTTTGAGCGGCGCACCGGCGGGTTGGGGTTTGAGTGGCTGGGGCGGCAGTTCGCGCACGCTGACCGTGACCTCGTAGCGGGTATCCGGCTTGGCGGCATCAATGTTTTTGGACAGCGCCTGGACCAGGGCCTGGGGATCCGCACCCTGCTTGCTGGCGTGATAGAGCACGGAGGGGGGCGGTGTCATGGGACCTCCCTGGCGGGCGCCCATCGGGGGCGGCATCTCGCCGGCATGAAGGAGAGTGGTGCCCAGCAGCAGGGCAATGGCGACAGGATAGCGTGACATGATGATGACTCCATTGATGGGAACGCCCCCATCAAACGCGACGCGTGCGCCCGGCTCAACCACCTTTACACCCTCTTTTCGCCCTCTTTACAGTTGTGACAACGGGCGCCGTGGCGCCCGTTGTGTGTCGTGAACCGCTCGCCGGTTCAAAACTCGTTGGAGAGCGCCTTGTAACCCCTGACCAGGTCGATGTTGGTGTGAGCCACATCCTCGGAGAACTCGGTGGCGTCCACGGTGACGCGCGGGATCTGCGCCAGATCGCTCTGCTGGTTGATGCGGGTGGTGGAGGGGACATAGAAGCCGGGGGGAATATCGCAGCCATCGACCACGGAGTTGTGGCGCACCACTGACCCTTCGCCGATGTGGCAGTTGAACAGCACGCTGTTGAAGCCGATGAAGACCCGGTTACCCACTTCGCAGGGCCCGTGGACGATGCTGCGGTGGGCGATGGAGCTGAACTCGCCGATGGTGACGGCAGCGCCGGATTTGGAGTGGATGACGACGCCATCCTGAATGTTGGAGTTGGCGCCGATGACGATGGGTTCCATGTCACCACTCTCGTCCACTTCGTCTGCGCGGATCACGGCATAGGGGCCGACAAACACGTTCTCCTTGATGATCACCTTGCCACAGATGATGGCGGTCTTGTCGATATAGGCGGATTCGTCGATAACGGGCAGGTGACCTGAGGGATTCTTGCGGATCATGTTACGTCCTGTTGCTGATGAAATCGGGGAAACGTGGCGCGTCATGAAGGCCCGCCGGAGAGCCAGCTTACGCCTCTGATCCGGCAGGGGAAACCTTTTACTGGTCTGACCCACAGTGAGTAAGGCCATTTTGAGCGATTGTTCTTTGACTCCCTGTTATGGGAGCATGAGGGCGCAAAATGGGGCGCCACCGGGTGCAAAGAGATGAGGGGGAACGAGAGATGAAGCAGGTCATGGTATGGCTGGTGGGGTCGCTGTTGTGGATCTCCGCCGCCCAGGGCAAAGGCTATGCGGGGGAGTTTGACTATTACGCCATGGCACTCTCCTGGTCGCCCGAGCATTGCGCCATCAAGCCAGGGGATCGGGAGCAGTGCGCCCGCAAGCTGGGGTTCGTGCTGCATGGGCTCTGGCCCCAGTATCAGCGTGGCTACCCCGCCAGCTGCACCCGCGAGCGGCTGGATGCGGACATGGAGCAGCAGTTTGCCGGGCTCTACCCCAGCCGCTTCCTCTATCGCCATGAATGGGAGAAGCACGGCACCTGTTCCGGGCTGAGCCAGGAGGCATTTCACCAATTGGCCAGCGATCTGCGCCAGAAGGTGAAGATCCCGGCCGCCTATGAATCGCCGGAAGAGCCGCTGCGCAAAAACAGCTTCCAGCTCAAGGCCGATCTGGCGAGTGCCAACGAGTGGCTGGCCCCCGATAACATCACGGTGGCCTGCGCTGATGGGGGCCGTTTCCTGCGGGAGATCTACATCTGCATCAACAAGCAGGGGACGGATGCCGTTCCCTGCTCCGACGAGATGCAGAAGCGGGAGCGCCGCTCCTGTGGCCAGCCGGACTTCCTGCTGCGCAGCGTGCGCTGACACCTCACGTTCGGGCCCTTCGCGGGCCCGATGTGCAATGAACCTCAAGGAGCCTGATGGATGAAAGCCAAGACAGGATGTCTGGCCGGGAACTGGACAGGCGATATCGCCAGACGACGTGTCAGCATGTCAGGTGCGCTCTGCCGACTCAACCCTCCTCTGGCGCACAGGCAGACTCACCATCAGAAACAGGAAACCATCACATGACGCTCTTTGCCGAACTGGGGATGCGCTATCCCGTCATTCAGGCCCCCATGGCGGGCGTGCAGGACAGCGCCCTGGCGATGGCGGCGACCAGTGCGGGGGCACTGGGCTCCCTGCCTGCCGCCATGCTGAGTGGTGCCGAGCTGCGCCAGGAGCTGAGCCGCCTCGCCGCCAGCGGGCCGGGCCCATACAACATCAACTTCTTTTGCCATCGGCAGCAGGAGCCGGAACCGGCAGCGGAGCAGCGCTGGCGCCAGGTACTGTTACCCTATTACGCCGAGTTCGGGGTGGATGCCGCTGCGCCGTCGCGAGCCCCCTCTCGGGCCCCCTTCAATGACGAGCATGCAGCCCTGCTTGCAGAGTTCAGACCTGCCGTGGTCAGTTTCCACTTCGGCTTGCCCGAGCCCGAATTGCTTACCCAGGTAAAAGCCACAGGCGCAAAAGTGTTTGCCAGCGCCACCACGGTGGCAGAAGCGCAGTGGCTTGCTGACCACGGAGCCGATGCCGTCATCGCCCAGGGGCTGGAGGCGGGTGGCCATCGCGGCCACTTCCTGAGTGAGGATCTCAGCTTGCAGCAGGGCACCTTTACCCTTCTGCCACAGGTAGTGGCGGCAGTAGCGATCCCGGTCATCGCTGCAGGAGGCATCGTGGATGGAAAGGGCATCAGAGCCGCCCTTGCTATGGGGGCGAGCGCAGTCCAGATGGGAACGGCGTTCCTCTGTTGCCACGAGGCGACGACCTCGCCCCAGCACCGTGCGGCGCTGCAGGGGAGGCATGGCCAACACACCGCACTGACCAATCTGTTCAGCGGCCGTCCGGCGCGGGGGATAGTCAACCGCTTGATGCGGGAACTCGGCCCCCTTTCGGTGCTGCCGCCAGACTTCCCGTATGCCAGCGGCGCATTGGCTCCGTTGCGTGCCGCAGCCGAAAAGGCGGGAGACCGCGGTTTCTCGCCACTCTGGGCCGGGCAGAATATATCGGGTTGCCGCTCCATGGCGGCAGCCGAGCTGATCGCTGCCTGGGTTGCTGAGGCAGGACTGGTCTGAGCGTCACTTTGCGATTCTCTTCCTTTATATATGGATTGATATGGTCAGCAACCCTTCGAACAGGAGACGGGCAGAGAGGAACGGGAGGTAATAGGGGGTATAATGAGCCCTTTTCGGGCTTGTCCTGTGGGTAAGTCTGTATAAAAACTGTGTTTTGATATGAATAACTAAGAATTAGCATTTTTTTGCAATTTTATTGCGATGAAGGCTTGCCAATGTGATCTATGTCTCTATAATGCGCCTCCATCGACAGGGCAAGCGGCAACGCAAAGCCTGAGTCGATAGCCTCGAAAAGCCTGTAAAAATAAGGCTTGACTCGAGAAGGCGGTTGAGTAGAATGCCACTCCCTCAGCAGCCAAAAGCTGCGTCGCTCTTTAACAATTTGAATCAAGCAATCTGTGTGGGCACTCACAGCATCGAGCATCAAAAACAATTTTTGATTTTCAATGTCTGATGAAGTGACCAAAGCAACTTTTAGTTGCAGCAGTTAATTCAGCA
>Ga0209915_1000497_pt1 | contig 86006 bp, 46 predicted proteins | sample ThiBiot_750_plan_FD_183952 | JGI IMG/M metagenome (GOLD analysis project Ga0209915, IMG submission 183952) | Wastewater bioreactor microbial communities from Cape Town, South Africa - Thiocy_cont_750_plan (SPAdes) | ecosystem: Engineered > Bioreactor > Thiocyanate-remediating > Anaerobic-Aerobic... | reverse complement strand
TGACCCTGAGCGATAAATTCTAAAAGGTACTCGCGCTCAGTATCAGGCAGTTCTACAATATATTTTTTGTTCATGCTATAACCTTACCAGATTATAGCTAACTTATCAATCAAATTTAGACTGTCTACTAGACAATCAGGTCGTAAACGATATTTTGTTGGCACTTAGAACCAAAATTTCCAAGATTATATTCTAATTATTGCTTTTTAAGAGGCTTTTACTAATAGTTCAATTTTTATCATCAAATCCAAGGATCACAAGTATTTCACAATTACAATTTTGTGTTAAAATGTTTTAGTACCACATATACAATTCAACAAAACAGGAGTCCCTGAAAAATGGTGTATCGGAAGATATTACCTGTTTGGTTTGCTACCGCTTTTTTGCTCACCCTTTTCACAGGGGTATTTTATAGCGATAGTCTTCCTAAACAGGCCAACGCAGCAGATAATTGCCAGACTTTTGCTGAAACAGGTTTTAGCGTTTGTGGGCGGTTTCTTGAGTATTGGAAAGCGAATGGTGGATTAACCCAACAAGGATTTCCAATAAGCGATGTGTTTGAGGAGCAGAATGCCGCACCGCCAGCTGGTGATGGCAAGATACATAAAGTTCAATATTTCCAGAGGGCACGGTTTGAAGAACATTTAGAAAATCAACCTCCTTATGATGTTTTATTAGGCTTGCTTGGAGCCGAACAATACAAAGGTCAAGGTGGTTCGGCAACCGCAACACAACCTGTTTTCCTAACTGTTCGAGGGGTTACTTTCAGTAATAAACTTGGTAACTTTACCCCCAAAGCCAATTATAGAGTTGCGGTGGCTGATTTACTGATGGTGAATACAACTAAGGATGCACAGTTTTCACATTCGGGCTATTTTAGAATGACAACGGTTGAGGATTATGACTATATAGCCAGTAAACCAGCAAGCGATGCTGTTGAAAAACCGATGACACCTTTAGGATATTTACAACCGGGAGAGCGCTCAACAGGACAAATCGCCTTTGAGATACCGATTAACGAAACTCCTAAAAGCATAATGTATAGATATGAGGGGTTTGAATTTGTAGCGCCAATACAATCAGGTGGCTGTCAAACCTTTTCCGAGACTGGTTTTACTGTTTGTGGAAAATTTCTTGAATACTGGAAAGCAAATGGCGGTCTTGCGCAACAAGGCTTTCCAATTAGTCCGGTGTTTGAAGAACAAAATGCTGCACCTCCATCAGGCGATGGGAAAATACACAAAGTTCAATACTTTCAGCGTGCCAGGTTTGAAGAGCATACCGAAAATGCTGCGCCTTATGATGTTCTATTAGGGTTGCTTGGAGCCGAGCAGTATCAGACAAAGTATGCAAATAACCCTCCAAGTTCAGTACCACCACCTTCTAGCACACCTACACAATCTACGCCAACACCTATTGCAACCATTGCTCCTCCTACCCCTACGACTATACCGGCCAAAAGTATAGGAAATTCGGTATGCTTACCGGCTATTACTACAAGCGCATCTTTAGTCCAAGCATGCGTAAGTAATTCAACCCCGGCGGCTGGAGCTAATGTTACTGTTTATGGGCGGTTAATTGTAAATGGGCAACCGGCGGGTGGTGCCCAGATGAATACGAGCTGGCACTATAAAACTACGACTTCAAGTTGTAGCAGTACAGCCGGAAGTGATGGTATTGCAAGCTGCACGCGTGATACCGGGAGACCAACTAAAGGTTATACAGTCACAATAAGCGTTTATTTCACCTACAACGGACAAAACTATAGCGGAAGCACTAGTTTTACCCCGCAATAAGTGTGTTAGTCAAAGGTTAGCTATAGCTCGACAAAGGTTAGCTAACCTTTGTAATCTTTTAAGCAAAATCATTAGGGTTAATAAAGACTTATAAATAATAAACAATCTTGAATATTCGGTCGAAAATGAAACTTAGCAAATTATTTAAAAGGAACCACTCGAACATATCAAAATTATATTTATGTCTACCAATCCTTTTTAGCTTTGTGATATTTCTAGGTAGCTTTGTAGTTTTAACAAATACCCAGGCTGCCGATGAAGCTTTGGTAGATGTGCCAGGCAGTCTATCAAGTGATCTCGGAACAACAATCAAATCCCCTAACGCCATTCCTAAAAGCAATTCTGAAATTTTTTCGGTATCTATAGCGCTCCAACCTCGTAATACAGCCCGATTAGAAGAAATTGCGATTGGAGTTCAAAACCCCTCAAGTCCAAACTATAACAAATTTCTTAGTGACAATGATTTTCTCCAGGAGTATTCACCAACTTTCCAAGATATTGATTTATTCAAGAATTATTTTCAAAAAACAGGGTTACAAATAACCTACATCAGCACGGATCGGCTGGTATTAACTATCTCTGGTACCCTTGAACAACTTGATTCCGCTTTTAATACGAAGAGTGAAAAAAGAGTTGCCTCCAACAGTTCCGAAGGATTTATTAATGTTGTACCACTTAAACTACCTGCAAATTTGGTAGCAAGACTAAAAGGAATTGCCGGTTTCGATACCTTGCATAAACCGATTGCAAATCATGTAATTAAACCAGTTGCGCCTTCTCCTAACTATGCTGATGCAGGTTATAACACACCTAATTCTCTGAGATCTACCTATAATATTACTAATAGTGGTTACAATGGGTCAGGGGCTAAGGTTGGTATTGTATTCTGGAGTGCTCCAATTCAAAGTGACCTTAACCTGTGGCAGAACTACTTTGGACATCCCCTAAATATAAATATTGTCGGCAATTCTACTCCAAATAGTGATGCGGACGAAGCAAATTTGGATGTACAGTTGGTACATACCGCCGCACCTAATGCTACCATCCGCTTTTTCGTAGCGGCCCATGCAAGTGACTCGGATTTGATAACCGCCACGTCCACAGCGATCAATGATAATATACAAGTTTTAAGTAACAGCTGGGGAAGATGCGAACCTTCAATTAGCCAGAGTACCATAAATGCCTTTCACAACCTTTACATGACTGCCGCCGCCCGAGGTATTGCCGTCTTTGCCAGTAGCGGAGATAATGGGGTTTTTGAATGTCAGAATTCAGGTGGCACTCCTTTAGCTGGGTATGGGAGTTATCCTGCGACAGACAATTTTGTAACGGCAGTTGGAGGTACAAGGTTAATTCGAGAAAATAGCAATGATACGTGGCTGAATGAAACTGGTTGGAATTGCCCGGTTATAGGAGGTTCAAACGATTATTCCTGTATTAGATCATATGATGGCGCATCTGGAGGGGGTGGGATAAGCTCTTTTTTTGCCAGGCCGGTTTACCAAAGTTCGATTACACCCCCTTACGCTTCAAAGTTTGTTTACAACCCCTCTTCTTCAATGCGGGTGGTACCCGATATTAGTATGGATGCTGATCCGAACAGCGGCTCTCTCTTCTATTATAAAGGTCAGCTTTATTATGCGGGAGGAACGAGCGCCAGCGCGCCTCTCCTGGCAGGAATAACCGCACTAGCTGTTCAAAGGGCCGAAGGCTTAGTGGGGAATATCAATAGTTTTATTTATTCCAATTACCAGGGGGCAAATTGGCATTTTGATATTACGGATGGTTACAATGGGGTTTACGCTGCTTATAACTGGGATTATGTTACCGGGCTCGGTTCTATAAAAGATGTGGGAAGCTTTCTACGAACCTTTATTGTGTTACCAACAAATATTATTCTACAGGTAACTCCCAATCCTGCCCCTTATGGCACTCCTGTAACCTTTGTTGCTACTATAACTACAAACGGGAGAGGAGTTCCTGCAGGAAATATTAATTTTTATGAAAATAGTACTTTTTTGAGCGCAGCACCCATAAGTAATAAGGGTACGGCTTTTTTTACAAATGCTAACCTTTCACCAGGTAATCATATTGTTTACGCCCAGTTTCAAGGAGACGGGAACTTTAGCCCAAGCAATTCCACTCCCTTAACCCTGGTTATAAATAAGCCGCTTGTAAATATCGGGATTTCAACAAACTCAATACTGGAATTAGCAGGTAACCCGATAACTATTACCGCCAAGATTTCCCCACTTATACAAAGCTTGAATTTACCTACCCCTGGTGGAACCCTCACTTTTAAGGATTACAACAATATCCTTTCTACTATGACTTTGCCTGAAAGTGGTATCGCCGAATATAACACCAATTCTTTAGCGCCCGGCAGGCACGAAATTAAGGTTGAATACAACGGTGATACAACGTTCGCAAGAGCAACTTCTAATCAAATTATTGAAACTATAAAAGTAATTCAAACACTTTTTATTGTCAACGATGCTGAAGACCAGGGAGCAGAACTTAATGGAGACACTGAAGGAACACTTTCCTATGCTTTGAAACACGCAAATTCAGGTGACGCTATAACCTTTGATGGCATTGGATTTATCCAGGTTAAAGGCCAACTTCCGGCTGTAAAAAACGGTGTGTGGATAAAAGGTTGGTGCGGCACCGGTGGACCGGCGGTTATCATAAATGGATTGCTTGCTCCGCCACATACAAATGGTTTAACTCTTGAAGGTAATAACGCTATTTCAGGGATTGAAATCAGTGGCTTCAAAGGCTCCCAACTTATTCTAGCTGGATCACGCAATGGTTTCTGGTGTAGCTCAAACAAAGTAGGTGGCGAAGCGGCGTTTACAAATGAATCTGGCATAAATTTAACCTTTTCGGCTGATCCAATTGCTTTTGGAGCTTCTCTAATAATCACAGCCGAAGTCAAAACCCTCTTTTTGGAAAATAGTGTGCCAACTGGTAGTATAGAATTCTATGACGGTGATACGTTGCTGGGCACCACCAGCTTAAACACTGGGGACGTATCTTCTGCAAACCTTGTTATTTCAAACTTGAATACCGGCACTCACAACATACGAGCAATTTATTCTGGTGATAGTAATTTCAAACAATCTTATTCTCCTTCTGCAAGTTTATTGATAGATAAAGCTGATTCGCTTGCTAATCTGACATCGTCACATAATCCAGTATATCAAGGGATACCGGTTACCCTAACTGCTAGTATTAGCTCAACTACGTCAACTAACCTCAAACCGACCGGTAATGTCACCTTTAAGGAGGGCCCAAACATTCTCGGTACGGCACCTGTCAATAACGGTATTGCAACCTTTACTTTTAATACTCTAGGAGCGGGTGACCATACTCTAAGCGCAGAATATTCCGGCGATAGTAATTTCAATTCCAGTTTATCTTCCACAATAAACCAAACTGTTAATCAGGCTACCCTGGTTGGCACAGGGAGTCCGGCTAGTTGTAACGAGACGGCGCTTGGAACAGCTCTGGCACATGGTGGGAAGGTTGCCTTTTATTGCGGGAATAGCCCCTTTACAATCACACTAACCAGTCAAAAAACAATTGGAATTGATGCCGTTTTAGATGGGGAAGCTAATGTTACCCTTAGCGGAGGCAATACTACTCGACTCTTTTATGTGAATAATGGGATCCACTTCGGGTTAGAAAACATAAATATTGTAAATGGACATTTGAGCGGGGCAGCCAAAGGTGGGGCAATCTACAATGATGGAGGAATTCTTAATACTACTAACACAACCTTTAAAGGTAACAATATAACGGTAGTAGGCCGAGATAATGAATACAGTTACGGAGGAGCAATTTATAACCTAAACGGCACCTTAAATATTGAAACCAGTAATTTCATATCTAATTTTATGACTGTTGGTGGGAATTGTTTAAGTACTTGTGGAGTATTAGGTATTGGTATTTTCAATGATGGTGCTAATAGCTCTATAAATATTACCTCGACCATCTTTAATCAAAATTATAGTTCAAGTTCTAACCAATTAACTTTTTTAGGTGCTGTCTTACATAGCGCTAATGGGACTATCGATGTCGAAAACAGCACATTTACAGATAATACAATTAACCCTTATACAAATCCAATATGTTGCTATAACCAAAGTATTGCTGGTGCCACCGCAATTCAAAATTATGTTGGCACGATGACTATAAAAAACACAATATTTTCCGGTAACAAAAGTGTTCAATCCGACCTAACCAGAGCCAATTCCCAAGGGTTTTTTGGGCCTATTTACAATTCTGGCTCTCTAACTATAGAAATGAGTAAATTTACCGACAATCAGGGAGCCATTTTTAATAATACTGGTGGCTCACTAACAATAAATAATACCTTGTTTTCAAATAATAATTACAATGTCTCTGATTCGTTTTACGCCGGGGGAGTAACAAACTATTCAGGATTGATTAAAATCAATGGGAGTACCTTTTCAGGAAATAGTACAAAAGGTACAGGAGGGGCAATTTATAATCATATTGCGAATGGGCAGGTAATTATTAGTAACAGCACAATTGATAGCAATACTGCCTCTTACGGAGGAGCTATTGTTAATGATAATGATGGCAGTACTATAACTATTTATAATTCCACCATTTCAAATAATACTGATTTTGCGGGAACAGGAGTAGGAATTGTAGATTATGGTTATAGTTCAATTGGAATAAGTATATGGAATAGCATTATTTCCAATAGTGCAGGTAACCCAAATTGCAACGATTATTACTTAAATGGAAGTAATAATATAGATAGTAGCAATAACTGCAGATTTACCTCGCCCTCAAGTAATTTAAGCAATACCAATCCACTCCTTGATGAATTAAAAGATAATGGTGGCCCTACCTTGACAAGAGCTTTGTTACCAGACAGCCCAGCGATTGGGTTTGGTAGTCCAAGTATTTGCTCAGCAATACCTGTAAATGGTGTTGATCAGCGTGGCTTCCCTAGACCTCAACCTGAAAATAGTATGTGTGATACAGGGGCGTTTGAGAAGGATTAAATCATAGAAATTATTTTAAATAATAGGAACTCTTAAGGCGATCATTGATACTTTTACCACGCTTGGATATAAGTAAAAACCTAATTCTATGTTAAAGAAGAAAATTTTTTCATTAATAACACTTATTAGCCTTACAATATTTCTGCCGATTGTATTTACATACCTTTTATTTATTTCAAATCACGATAGTGCAAGTTGGGGACACTGGGTAGGTCTCGCCCAGCTTGTCCTCGCAGTAACTACCCTTACCTTAACCCTGCTTTCAAAATGGGGGTTTTCTACTTCTAAAAAGAAAAGTAAGCCATCTTTTTCCTCCAAATCATCATTCCTAATTTCCGTAGCAGGTTTTGGATTAATGGGTTTTGCAGGGATAAGCGGAATGTATCTTGAAACGCCCTTGCATACCTTACAAGCCCTAAAGCTAAGAGAGACCGGCAATTATAGTGCGGCAGTTGCAGAATTCATAAAAGGTGACGCAGACAATCTCAGTTCTGAACTTTCCCAAACCTATTTTCTTTTGGGAGATAACCAATTTCACACAGGTGATTTTGATCAGGCTATTATAAGTTATTCTTTTATTCTAAAACCTGAACTCCAACCCAATACTTATACTGGTCAAACAAAGGGAAGATTGCGACAGGTTTATGCTGCAAAGGGTAAAGCCCTTGAAGAGGCCAAACAGTACACTTTAGCCGTAGATAGTTATAAACAAGCCACCTTGTTTAGTGATGAAGGCAAGACAGAAAAGGATCCTTCGGACGCTTTCTTTGACGAAGCCCAAGCTAGAGTCTGGCTTGCACAAGCGGATGAGTTTAAGGAAGCAAAAAACTTCAAAGATGCCCTTGCAACTTACCAGAAAGTAGCCGGCTTCCCTTCTAAAACTGAAAGTGTAATCACGGCACGGGCGCGGATTGAAAGCACACTTTTTGAATGGGGTTTTGATCTTGAAACCAACGAAAAGAACTATACAGAGGCACTCTCCCTTTATGACCAGGCCATAACGGATGGTTACAATAGCCAGGCTGTGGAGAAGGCTCGGAACCAGGCCAGAGGCGTAGTCTTTAAGCTGGGTGACGCAGCTATTGTGTCAGGCCAGTTTGAAGAGGCTATTGCCTACTACGAAAAATCAGTTTCGCAGTACGGTGGGCAGGAAGAAGGTCTAAAACCTTATTTTTCAAAAACTTATTTAGCCTGGGGACAGAAACTTTTAGCTGGTGGAAACTTTGAGGCTGCCCTAGCTCGCCTTGAGCCTAGCATGAAAGAATTAGGGACAAGTACCACCCTCCCATATTACCGTAACGCAATAATAAAAGCCTATAAAGGAATAGGAACCCAATTATTTAATAGTCAGAAATATTCCGAGATTGTCACCAGGTTTGATTCGGCTTTTAAAACTTATGGAAGTTATGATACAGAAAATTACCTCTCCAATCTTTTGACCGACGCTTTGAATTCGCTTGGTGCTGACTACGAAATTGAAGAAAATTATGAACAGGCTGCGTTGAATTATGCTACCGTTCTCCAATACGCACCATCCGACTCAACTGTAGCCTCCAATGCAAGAATTAGTCTAGCCAACATTTTTGCAAAACAGGCCCGTCTCCTGGAAGGGAACGAAAGTAAGCAGGCTTTAGTTGTCAGCTTTTATGAGGATGCGGTTCAGCAGGCAGAAAAGAGCGGAAACGTTGAGCTTTATACTGACCTCAAGGGCAGGTTAGAAGCGGCCCAGTCCGTCAAAAATCTTCAGGGAACAATTACCCTAAACCTTGCAAAAGGGGAGACCCTCGAGAATAACTTTGAGTATCCCGCTGCTATTACTAGTTATGAAACAGCCTTGACCGCAGCAAACTCTCTCAACAAAGAGCCAGTAAAAGTAGACCTCAGAAATCGCCTGGCAAACCTTTATATCAAAGTAGGCCAGAATTTTGAGTCGGTGGGCAGTTATGAGGATGCTCTGGATAACTATGACCGGGCGGCTGATTTTGCGGATGCCAACAACAATTCAGCTCTTCTTGAGACAATAGATTCGTACCTTGCCAATGTCCAGTTACTGGAATTCGACAAAATTGACCAGGATGAGGCAAATGCGAACAATGATATTCTACAAAATCAGGATGAGTTAAATTCCTTACTGATCGATTCGGGTCTACTCGGTTGCAGTTTTATACCATTGGTGGGTTGGGGGTGCGACCTTACCCTGCTTGGTAAAAGTCTTTCCGAAGGGGATTGGGTTGGCGTAGGTCTATCTGCTATCGGATTTGTGCCCCTGGTTGGAGATTTACTGGGAGATGGAGGGAAAGCGGCCAAGGTAGGTGAGAGGATTCTCAGCCTGCAACAGAAATTGATCCGGTTGGAAAAGGTGTTAAATGATGTTCGCAAAGTGGGTAGTATTAACAAAACCCATTATTTGGAAAGAGCAGCCCGAATTTCTCGATCCTCTAAAACCATAAAAGCCGCTGAAAAGCCCGGAGCTAAATACGCTTCTCTTATTGACCCTCCCGGAGTGGCTGCCGGAAAAGAGTTCACCGCTGAACAAAAAAGGTTAATTATTCTGGAGAATATGAAGAGAAATAGCGGCGTGGTCCGGTCAGACCTTTCAGGAAAAGTGTTAGTGCCTTCAACCCAAAATATCAAGGGAGTGGTTCCCTCCGGTGACGAATGGCAAATCGACCATATCATTCCCAGGGCCAAAGGTGGCCCCAACAGTTATGCTAATGCCCAGGTTCTTTCGCGTGAAGAAAATCTGGCGAAATCTGATAATTAGTGACCCTGGTCTAAAATATGAGATGGATTTACTTGCCTTTAATAACTTGTCGACTAGTGCTGGAAATGGAAAAGGAATTCTTAAATAATTGAAGAGCCAAAAAATTCCAAAAGTCGAAACCCTAAAAAAAGGGGTTTGGCTGGCTACCATAGCTTATGCTATTGATTATGCCCTTCGCCCTGAATTTGATAATGAATTGAGTTGGGACGGACCAAATTTTAACAGGCAGGACTCTTCAGGTACACGGGGCACTGTGACTTTTGGTGATAAGGGCCTGGTGGGTGTCTTTCGTGACGAAAATAGTTCAAGGCTTTCATTTCTTAATTCTAATCGACCGGGCTATTCTCTAGAACCTTATTTAAAGGGAATGCCAGAGGATCTAAGAACCCTTGCAAACCAGGAGGCTTTACAATATACCCTTGATACTTACCATGGAAAGGTACAACCAATTATTACGGCAGCGTTTTGGAGCGAGGGTGAAAATAACCCTGGCCAAATCTTAGAAGCGGCGGAGAATTGGCCCCAGGTTGAAGCTAATGGTGCTCACCTTATTTACCGGGAACTACTGGATGTAGAAGAAGCGGTTGGGGAATGGCAGGAATATTTTGAATTTTCCGACAAACAAGTAGCTTTGCTAAAATTTCTTTTTGATAAGAAAGCAGCAAATTCCCATAATGTAGTTTCTTTTACAACAAAAGACTTACCTTCCTTCGCAGTAAAAAATTCAGCAACATTTGCACAAGTGATAGAAACCCTGAAGGGTATTGGTATCGTAATAATTTGAAATAATAAGACTTAAAAGTTTAGGGCTGTTCGATATTTATCGGTGGGTTTTAATTACGAGTAAAAAACGAAGGATTACTAGTGGAAAATCAATCTCCAAAGAATAACGAGACGAAAAAAGGGCTAACCGGGAACTTTAAAAAAGCCTTTGGTAGTACAGGAGCAATCCTTGGAAATGTTGCAAGCCAGGCGCGTGAAACCGTCGAAAGTGCCGCTGACTCTGCTAGTAGGAAAGCCAGTTTACTTTTCGCAGAAAAAAGCCGGAGGGGCCAGCTGGATGATAAAAATGTAGACGAACTTGTAACAGCTTTCCACGAATGGCTTACACTGCGGAAAAAAGTAACCATAAAAAAGGGGGAGTTTTCTGATTCTGAGGGCAGTTATTATATTAGTATAAAAGAGCAAGGCCTTCTTGGACAAAGTTATCTGTTTATTTTCACAGCTGAACCTTCAGAAGTTATAACCAGGCAAGTTGCTTCCCTCCTATGGCAAGGTCAGAAATTTAATGGTGTGGCAATTCTAGCTAAGTCCTGGCCGCTAGGCCGGTTAAATTTGGAAAAGAATCTAGGAATACTAATCTGGGAAAACGGAATCAGGCTTGGGAAAAATAGCGGAGCGACTGATTATTTATCCTCGTGGCTGGTCGATTACACAGGCTATCAGTTTGAAGAAAAAGCTTTAATCGAAAAAGAAGTATCGCAACTTTCTAGTAACATGACGCGCAGTAATAAATTTTTTATTGGCCGTGATGACGCACTAACCCTTATAGATCGGTCGATTGTAAATTATTCAGAGAAGCATAATTACGAAATAAAACCCTGGATATTTTCTATCTTTGGCGAAGGGGGTATTGGAAAAAGCTATTTTCTCCAGCACATCAAAGAAATCTATGTCCCCTATATTCTTTTTGCCCACATAGACCATCAGGATCCAGAAGAAAGCGAAGAAGGTCTTATCAGTCTTATTAAAAACCTTGCTTCAAAATTAGCCGAACAGGGTTGTGACATAACCCATTTTGAAAAAGTCTTCACCCAACATTTATTAAGCAACAATTCGACCCAGCAACCAGCGGGTGAAAAAGCCGTCAGCGGTAATTTAGAAGATGTTCTTAAAGTAGGTAAGGTGCTCGGTGGTACTGATACCAAACGCATATTAAATCAGGTAACAAAAAAGGGGAGTTTTATAAGGATTGTTCCTTCTTTTTTCAATGTAGCTGGAGTGATGGCAGACGTTGGATTTGGTATTTACGACCGGATAAGTGAAGCCCAGCAAAAAAAGGAAGCTGCCATTTTAAGCAGCCAAACAATTGCGGAATTGACTGAAGCTTTAATCGAAGACCTGGCAAGTTTTGTTAAAGATCAACAAAAACAATATCTTTTCTGGCGACGTCCTGTCCTTGCTTTTGACAGTTATGAGTTAATAGGCTCTACAGCAGATAAATGGCTTAGAAATCTCTTTTTGAAAAGCAAAAAGCTTCAGGAATTATTGCCGGTTGTAATAATTAGTGGGCGCTATGAATTAATGCGTTTCGATAGCCGTTGGGCAGAATTCCAGGCCGAACTTCGAACCATTGAGTTAGCGCCTTTCTCACAAAACGAAGCCGATAATTACCTTTCAAAATTTGGTATAACTGACCAGGCAAGGTCAAAGACCCTTTATGATTTAACAGGAGGACATCCCTTATTTTTGACACTTTCTGCAAATCTTGGCACTGAAGAAACCATTATCCAGGTACTTACAGACCGAATCCTGGAAGAAGTTGAGCCGGAATGGCATGAGCTATTTATCGAGATGGCCGTACCTGAAGCTGGATTCAACCTGGATACTGTAGAGAAGATAGTGGATAAAAGTATAGACGCGCGTAAAGCTTTTAAGGAACTGAGCAAAGTCAGCTTTGTAACAGGTAAATCCGGGTTAATTAGCTACTTACCATCAGTCCGAAAAGTACTTCTCAAATATGGTGACCAGGTTAGCCCTGATAGAATTGATGGTATTAGAGAAAAGCTGAAGTAGGGCTTTCCTTATCCGGGAACAAAATCTAGAAGTTTGGATTTGTAGAGTATATATTCAGAGAGTGTGTAAAAGCAGAGTGGAAGGGTACTCCGTGCTGCTTAAACCCTGGAAGGATTATCAGGGTTATTTCTCGCTTTATGCTGGAGAACCACAATTATTTTATGCTAAACGCAATGGGAATATTCCAAACCGAAGGTACTTGTCTACTAGTGATAGGAGCCGTAGTCAAAAGTACGAAGTTTATTAGCGTAGCAGGGGCTTAAAATTCATGAAAGGCAATATCGACTAAAAAGTGAAAACCCCTCCAGTAATTGCAGCACTAAGGTGCAGCTAGTAAGCTTGCCGAAGCCGAAGAAAAGCCATAAGTTCGCCCAGGCCAAAAGGTTTTAAACAGCTAGCATGATTACCTTTACGATGATTTTTTTGTTTTTGTTTTTGCTTTAAGATGCACCCAGGAAAAAATAGACCTCTATTTGTACCAGACCCCGGTTCGCAGGTAGATCCGATATATTATAAAAATCACGGGTTACTGCTTTTCCAAACACGTTAGGCAATTCCTCTTTCATCAAGCGGTTTATTTCACCTGAAATTTGAATACCTTCGTAATAGATGGATAAAGGAGCAGTGCCAAAGGATAAAACAAAACCAGCCTGCCGGTGTCCATCATAATTACCGAAAAGGGTGCGTAACTGACCCTTTACCCGCGATCTTTCCCCATCCTTTACGGCGCCATCCGGACCGGTTAAAGCTGAGGAATTTACCTGTAATTCTACCGGTAGCTTGTTTGTATCAATCCCCAAAACCGGTGTCGGAGTAAGCTTTAAATTTGTTAGTTCAGTTACAGCCGCTTGTGCAGTCAAATCCGGAGTTGGAGTCGGAGTAAGAGCATTTTTTGCAAATTGGGTCATTTCCGCTTGAATAGTTGGATTGATTATGGTAGGACTAGGGGTAAGTGCAATTTTTGCGAATTGAGTCATTTCCGCTTGGATGGTTGGATTTACCACAGTTGGGCTGGGGGTAAGCCGAATACCCGCATATGCAGTTAAATCTGCCTGCATTGTAAAATCAGGTGTAGATGTGGGCTTAGGAGTTTCCGGTCCTACTGTATTAAAAATAAAAAACAACATAGAAAGACCCAGTAAAAGGTCTGCAAAAAGCCAACCAGCCAGGGACGTTGTATCTCTAAAAATGCCTGTACGTTTATTTATTCTTTTCATATATATAATGTAAATAGAAAAACCAAAGCCAGAGTTCCTGGCGGATAATAAAAAATAAAAGGAGTTCTTCTAGCGTTTTCTCCCAAAAAAACCACGCTTTTCTTCCGGTTTAATTTCAGTGGGTGCTTTTGCACTCGCACTTACCTGGGCAGCTATTATTACAGGCAGCTGTTTTATTTCTGAAAATAAGGCTGGCAAAGTTTGGTTTAATTGACTGGAAGACACATTAACCCCCTGGATTCCTTTATCGATTGACTGAAGAATATTGGTTTGGTATTGGCTTATAACCGAAAAATCCTTTGTTAAATTCTGGATTGATTCATCCAGTTTTATAAATTTATTGCTGGTTTCAGTAAGTTTACCGGTCACTGCTTCGTAAGAGTTGGACATACTATCCACTTTCATTACGGAGTTTTGCAATTCGCTGGTTAAAGTTGAATTAACCCTTCTTACCTCACCCATTGTTTGCTGCAAATCGCTTAAAATGTCCTTGAGGCTATCTGTAAAAACCCCCATGCTTCTTTCAGCCTCCTGAATTACCCGTTTATTGGCATTAGGTATTTCTAATAAAGCAGAACGCAAAGTATTATCGGACTCGATAAGATTAGAGGCCATTTGACCTAAATCTCGGCTAACGCTTCCCACTACCTTCAAACTTGCATCGTGCTGAAAAGTGGTAGACTTTAATTCTGAGATAGCTGAGCTTAGGCTCTGATTTGTCTGGCGAGTAATATCCAAAAGTGAACTTGAATGGCCATTTACTGAATTAAGGGACCGGGCTAGAACTTCGTGTTGTTTGCCAAGGGTTTCCATATGCCCATTTAAATTATCGATGGAGCCTTTGATACCAGAGAAAGTTACCTTTATTTCCTGCCCATGGCGAGAAAACTGGCCTATGCTATCTTTCAGCCCGTTTGAGAAGATGGTTAAATCACCAAATTCTTTATCTCGCCGGACGGATATCATTTCAAGTCGTGAATATTCAGCTGACAACATGTTAAGGAACTCCTGGGATGTTTTCTCAAAACTGGCCACTGCCTGATTTAATTTTAGGATTGTAGAAGTTTGGTCTTGTTTTACCTTTTCTTTCGCACCTAACACCTGGAAACTCCATAAAACACCTTCAAGATTTTCTCGTAGCTGGATAGCCGGTTTCCAGGCCCGGGCTTCTTTAAAATCACTGTAGTAATGTACAAATCCACTAAGGAAAATAATTACAAGAAGAAGGCAACAATCAATTAAGGCAAGTTGGCTAAAAGTGATTTCAAAGCCGTTTCCAAGTTCCTTGAATCCCTGCTCCCAGAGTAAAAGGAAAGGTTTTTTAACCAGATCTCCGTCTTTAGCAATTAAAGTATTATAGTTTTGAGAAGCCTGGGAAAGGCCCCACCAGGTAAGAGCAATAGGCAATATTATTATTATATTGCGGACCCATTCAAACCATTTAAGGATGGATGGTTGCTTCTGGTAAAATGCTACGGCTCTTTCTTCAATATCTCTAAGATTAAAAGCGCTTTGCAAATCAATATTAGCTAGAAAAGAATACTCATTATTCTGCCGAGCTTCTTCAAGATCTTTTAAACGGTGGGCAGCCGCCGGGTCTACTTCAGTTAATTCGGTAACTAAAGCATTGATACCGGGTTGTAGGTTAGTATGGCTCAATTAGACCTCTGTTCTAAAACTTATTTAGGATTATTTGTAGGTGTCTTATTTATTACTGCGTGCGGGCCATTTCAATAAGATGGCGTTCATTTTGGGTAAAAGGCAGCTTTTCCATCGAATCTGGCTGGTAAATACGAGCAATTAATTCTAAATCGCCCTTTTTAAGGGCCCTTTTCAGCCGTTCTTTAGCTCCGAACTCGTCAACTGCCTTCAAAATGAGATTTTTTTCAACTTTTGTTATTTTTTCAGGTGACCCGGTTAAAAAGCTACGCCCCAAGAAAATAAGTTGAAAATTATCAGGTGTCGGACTTCTTAACAAAGCCTTTAATTCTTCCAAATTTTTTGAGTTATAAGCCTCCTCTAAGACTAAATCCCATTTGAAATCATCAGAGAGAGGCAGACCAACCTCTAATAGATTAATGGCGGCCTGTTCAATTTTCCTGGGATCATTCTCAGCTTGAGCAATAAACAATTCGTTTTCAAGCTCCTTTTGCTTGCTGGCTACATTAAGCAAATTTATCAATTCCGAGTTTAAATAGTCAGTTCCTTCGAATTGGTTCATTGTGTTTTTTTGAAGAAGAAATTCAAAGTTCTTTTTCTTAAAAGCTTTTTCTACTTCGACCCAGTTTTGTTTTCGCTGCAGGGCTAACTCGCACTGTTCTCGCTCCAAATCATTTAGTAAAAAACAATCCTTAAATAAATCTGGATCATATAAATCTGCTAGTGTCTTTTCATCACTATCAGCCAGGGCAGCTTTTAACTTGTACCAAATCTCAACTCGTTTCTGAGCTATTTTTAAGCGGTACCGTTGGGGTTGGGTTATACTTTTTAATTTATCTAAAAGCTCAGCATTGTAGCTGCCTATTATTTTCAGATCATCGTTTTGGGTTAAAGCATTTTCAAAAGTATTTAAAGCGGTAAGAGACTCCTTAGCTTTAATTAGCCTCTTGTAATCAGATTCTATAAGGGCACTACCAGCTTCAATAGCCTTCTCCCCTACCTCAACTATTTCTTTGATATTTTGGCTGGAAAAAGCCTGCCTTAATTTATTTAAAAGATTCTTTTGGCGACTTTCGTTAAAAGTTTGTCTCTCATTTCTCGTGAAGTTTCGAGATTGCATTACACACGGCCCATATGTCTGCCAGGCTGTCTCTACCTGGTCGCCACTGCCAAAGTTTATTGCCCACTGGACCTGAACTAAAGCCTCATTTCGCTTAATGGCTTTATTAATTCGAGCAACCTCAAATTTCTCAAGGCAACCTATTTGCCTAAACATTACTTCATACTTAGAATAAATTTCTGTAATCTGTACATCATCTTCCATCCATAAAGCCTGCCGTATCTTTTCGACACCCTGTGATTTATAAGAATCAATTTCTCTTAAAATTAAATTCTTACTATCTTCTGACAAGGAAGAGTATTTTTTTAGTAATAAATCGATCAATCCTTCTTGAATTATTTTTTGGACTAATTCAAGAGGGATTTTGTAAGGATTACTGTTGTTATAAGGGTCAGCCGAAGTAAATATTGAATGAAGTTGTTGTATGATTTCTATTCGTTTTCTTGCAAGAATAAGTCTTTGCGCATCTTGGGGTTTTACTAGTAAAGAATTGTCCAGGATAGGATTATAGTCGCGAATAATTACTTCATCATTATCAGTTTCTAAAGCAAGGCGGAACCGGTCGTATTCTTCCACCCGCTGCTTTGCAAGTTCATAACGCTTCAAATCATCGTTACTTAATAAATTTGAAGTCTCTAAAGCTGGTAAAAATGCAGATACTATCAAAGAATCGTTATTAATTTCAAAACTATCCCACAACCTTGCGCGGCCCTCTATCAGTTTGCGAGCTTGTTCAAATTTAGACCTTTCTTGTTTTGTTATTTTAGGATTGTCTCTAACTAACCAATTAAAGGTCTCGACAATATTTTCCGCTTCTCCGGTATTCAAAGCTTCTCGAAATTTTAATAAAGCTTGTAGCCTTAACCTGGAGCGCTCAACCATGGGTAAGAAAACCCTGGCTTTTTCATAATCTTTTAGAAAGGGGTGCCAGGCATTTACTATAGCCTCATCATTGTCCGGGGTTTTGCACGCTTTTGCTAAAACCTCAAGTAATTTGGCTTTTTGTATTTCAAGGGCAGACTTTGATTGAGAGTTGGAATTCTTCAATTATTTATCCTTTTGTTACGCGCAAGTGATGTCTCTGAAAACTGAACATTACCTAATAACGAATTTCTCCCTCAATGTTGCCGAAGTTTATTTTGTAACCATTTATCAGAATTGTTGTTCGCCCAGGCTCCACATTCCTGGTTTCACCACTTGTATTTATAAGTATCCAATTCTGAGCAGAAAGGTTTTTAAGACCAAAAATGCCAGGATTTTGGGGGTTCTGTGATACTTCCGCCACCGGTTGGCTTTGGTCAAAACCCCGATGACTATCAAGGTGGTGGGGGTAGAGTTTTGTATCGGCGTTAAGCATAATAATGTTCCGGCCTAATCGAAGCCTGAACGGATAATGCATTTCTTTTTTACATTTCCAACAAACTCCAGGTTTACCGCCATTTAACTTAAGAGCGTCCATATCATAGAAGTTTCCAGCCCTACAATAGATGCATGGCACAAGCGAATCAGCCAATTTAATCATAGCCGCTACCCATTCAGTTTCCCTGATGCGACCGTGTAACGGATCAGTTATGCCTTCTGTAAAAGCCCTGATAAATAGTTCCTTGAGAAAATTCGGGTAAATCTTCCAGTAAATTAAGGGATTTTCTTGTTCTCCTGGAACTGGCGCGTTAGATTGATCTTTTGGATCAAAAATAAAAAGGGGTTCGTCTCCATACAGTTTTCGCATAGCAAGCAAATCGAAACAATGGATTTCGGTTTCTTTTTTGCCTTCTAGAGGATGATGCCTGAAAAGGATATAAAAGAGTAAGACTGCCAGGGAAAACAAATCTGTTTGAGTGCTGGGTGATTCAATTTGTTTAACAATCTCAGGTGCCATAAAACGTGGCGTGCCTTGTACTTGGGCTACACTATGACCCTGTACTCCTACATTGTCATTATCGCAAATCAATATTTCACCATTTTTTGCCTCAAAAAAAACATTACCAAAACTAATATCTCTATAACATAACCCTCTGGAATGAAGTATTCTAAAGTTATCGGCTAATTCCCGGCAAGCGCAAGCTAAAGCTCTGAAGTTAGAATTTACTCGACCAGCCATAAAATCTTCTAAACTGCTAAAATTACTGCTCCTAAGGTCCATTAGATACCCAAAGCCAGGAACGGTTGGTGAGCTGGCCATATATTGGGGCCAGAGAAATTTGGTAGTTGGTGGTCCCATTTTTACCAGGGTCTCAAGGTTCTCCCGTTGTTGGGCAGTAGCCATACTTTGCTTGAACCATTTAAGAGCCATTGGCTTACCATCCAGATGAACACTATAGACTTCTCCCTGAGTACCGCCGCCTAATAATTTTTCTACTTTAACAGAAGTAGTTTCAACTTTTACTTCCTGGCCAGTTGTTAAAATTTGGTTCATCATTTTATTTAATAATTCCTTTTTTATGATTATTACCGGTCATTATTTACGAAAAGGCGGTTTGCAACACCCGTTATTTTGCCAGCACTTTCGCACCAGGGACAAATAAAATTCCTGGTTTCACCATCCCAACAACTTACTTTATTACAGGAACAGATAACTAGAGTTGAAGCATCTTGACATTCAGGACAACCAGGATAAGCTGAGTCGAACAGAAAGGTGCCGGTTATTTGATTTTGTCCATATCCTTCCCGCTGAGCACTCCCTTCTTTTATTTGAAACGCCCAGGTACCACTCCAATTTTTAGAGGTAATTTCCTCAAATCGTATCCCAAACAAAAGACGGCTCTTGCTACAACGAGCCAATACTATTACAACGTTTGGAAATTCTGCCATTTCTTTTTACCCTTATTTTTCAAAAGGTTCAGGCTCATTTTTAATATGTCCTGGGTTAACTTCATTAAAAGGCTTAAGATCCGATAAGTTGATCCCGGAAGCCGCCGCTATATCCTTTAAATCATTGTCATAAAAAGGATCTAATCTAGACGCTGTGCCTTCTCTATAATTATTTTCATTTTCGAAAGGTCTTAAGTTTGCTCCAGTTACAGGTTGACTTTCTTCAGGATTCGAATAAACCGGGCTTATATCTCTTATGAAATCCTGACTTTCCTCCGGAATAACGGGTGTGCCGCTATCAAGCGGTAAATAAGCGGATAAATTATCTTTAGCAGATGGAACAGATGTTAAGCTTGTTTCTGTTTGTACCACTGGCAACTCGTTAAATTCAGTTTGGGAAGTAAAAGGCAAAATGCTAAAGCGATAAATTAATCCCAACGTTATATCATCACCGCTACCTTTTTCAGAAGTAGTATTCAGAAAAGTATCCAGGGCAGCCTCTAATTTAACATCCCCCCATTTTTTAAGCAGGTCCAGGTAATCTCCGGCTACCTTCAGGAAATCAGCATCCTCCGGATAAGAGTTACTGTAACCATCGGTACTAAGCATTATTAATTGGGGCGGGTAATTTTCTAAACTAACAAATGATACCCGAACGGAGTTATAAGCTTGTTTATCACTCAGGGAGGCTGTTTCATTCCCCAAAAATTGAGTGTTATCCCCGATCGGACGGACAATTCCGCCTTTTTCAGTTATAACGACTATATCTCCATCCCCTAATTGAAACCAAAAAATAAATTTTGGATTGACCATTACCCCCAGGATTGTCGAACCATAAGCTAAATAAGGGTTTAACTTAACCTTCATGAAGGTTTGATATCCTTCTCTGGTTAAAAGGTTTTCCAGGTCCTCGGCAAAAGGGTTGTTTTCAAGGTGTGAATCGACTAATGACTTCCAACCCTGGACCAGTTTCCGGGAAAGGTGTTCCTTTGCATCTCGCTTAAGTAACCCCTGTATAGTTTCCTCAGAATTATTAGCAATAAGCTCTTCAAAGAGAGTGAGAAAAGCCTTTACCGCAAATTCAGACCCTTTATCGCTTCGAAAACATTTAGAGCTGCCGTGACCATCAGCGACCGCTAAAACAAGACTTTGCCCATAACGTCTCCAGTCAATATAATCCTGGTTAGGTGAGGAACTTAACTTATGGTTAGCCCCCCTTACACTTTTGCTAAGAACCTTCCATTCTTTGTATTGGAATGACATCGCTATTTCCTACCAAACATCATCAACTTTGTTGTTAGTTCCAGGCCAAATTGTAGGGGGCTCTGGGATAAAAGTTTTACTATCACTGGTTTGGCTGGCTGGAGCAGAGGCGGCTTTTAACACCTCGGTTGAAGCCCACTTTATATAGCTTAACAATTGGGTTGGAGTATCTGCGTGAAGCGGTTCAATTTCCGGATTACCAATAAATTGCTTTAATACTTCATAATCTGTATCCTCTTCAACTCCGATAGCAATCCTGACCGCTTTTTTCCCCCAGGGTTGAGCCATCAGAGCATCTAATCCTTTTTTGAAGTTATCAGTCGGTTGGCCATCGGAAATTAAAACCAGGACCGGGGGGAAAGCTCTTTTTGGCATTTTTTCCACCTTCAATTCTTCAGCTAACAATGTAAGAGCTTTACCAAGATCGGTAACCCCTCTTGCTGTAAGGTCAGGCCACTTAAAATCATCTATAACGGTTGGTTGGGCGATATGCCATTGAGCACCGCTTGAAAACTTTAATGCACGGACCATTACCTGGGCAAAAGGATTAGCCTTTGCGACATCCTTCATTGAAGGAATTACCTCTCGAACTGCAAAATTGAGCATATTTATTTTCTTACCCGTCATCGAACTGGAACAGTCCACAATCCAAATAAAATGAAGTTGGCGGCTGGCAAGTTTACCGCCTGGCATCTCTAAATCTTGAACATCCTGCATAAATTTTTTCTCCTTCTAACGTCTATATAAGCTTAGGTTTAATTGCACTTAAACCATTTGTAAATGCTTCAAAAAAATCAATTTGGGTATTACTCATACAACCCGCTTAAGCCTTTAGGCTCCTCTGGCTTTGATCCAACATCTAATGGTCATTAATTTAGGCTTCGTGCAAATTCCGTAGTTCTCTTCGGATTCTGGATCCAAAATGCAATTTGACAATTGAGCCTCCAAATTTAGGTAAGTTTTGGTTTTAATAACGCCTTTAGCTGGTCAATTGTAAGGGGAGATTGGGGCTTACGGTGGACCATGCTGTGACAATTTGAACAAAGGACGGCCAGGTCCGTGGCTGGGTTGATATTTACAGCTCCTCCATAGCTGGAAACTGGTTTCAAATGGTGAACCTGAATGAAATCTTTGCCATGAAGGCCATAAAACTGCTCGAAAGAAAAACCACAGGCCTGACAAGTAGTGCCGTGAAGGCGGAGGGCTTCGGCGCGAGCCTTGGGGTCTCGCTCATAACGGTTGACCAGGACGGCGGTGGCCTTACCTTCCTGATAGCTTTCTTCCTCGGCAGCGGCGGCAGCTATATCGGCACTGGAAACTTCTAAATAAGGATCTGACAATGAACCGGGCGAAATAATAGGGAGTGGGTTTATTGGTTGCTGAAAAGGAGCAGGAGTAGATGGAGGTGTAGGTTCCTCAATTGGATTTGAGCCAGGGTTAGTATCTGTTCCTTCGGAAAGCACTTCGAGGTAAGCATCTATATAAGGGATTGCCTCTTCATAAGAGGGATGCTGGGTTAGACCCTGGTTCCGAATTGTGTCATCCCAGAGTCTTTCAAGAGCTTCAACGATTTCTTCTTTAATAGAGATGCCTGAACTCTGGGGACTCCAATGCTGCTGGGGAAATTTGTATTTCAGTGTATCCTGAAGAAGGATGTGTTGTGTATGGGGGTTAAGAATAACATCAAAAGCTACTGGTACAAAATTAGCCATAATTCCTTTAGCCGCTTTAGCTTCGTTCCAGTGATCCCCTTGATAGCAGTAGTCAAAAGCCCAACCAGAAGCAACGATGCCGAGATGCGGAACACCCTGCGCTGCCCCCAGGCGGAGCATGAATATGCGGTCGCCGGGTTCGATACTTTTTGTGGCCCCGGAACTCCAATCAAAGGTGCAAGCGCCAAATTCCTTGATTTCCTCGATGTTCTCTTCAATCTCATCCCACGGATAGTCTTTGTAAGGGTTCCAGGTTAGAAGATAAGCTGCCACAGCGTTATTAAATCCTTTCTGTAAAGAAGTTAGCTGATTGTTATGGGACTGCTTATTGTTATGCCGCTACAGGTAACACTAACAGTACCGGTTCCCCGGCCGGTGTTGCCGCTGATAAGCCAGTTCCAGGAAACAGTGCCACCCGAACCAACTGTTTTAGGGTCGAGGCCCTGGGCCGTGCTTATACGCCCGGAAGGGACGATATAAGTGATGGAACAGGCGACACCGGGAGGAGCCTGGACGGTAGCGCTGGCCCGGTAGCCCCGAGGAACCCCATTTACCGCGATGAACTTAACGGTGCCAGAAGAAGGTTTCTGGGCAACCGGAGGGGCGACGGTTGGGCCCGGCTTCGCGGTTGGAGGCAGCAGGGCGGTGGTGGCGGTAGGCGGTTCCAGAGGGGCACCGAAAGAGCCGCAGGCAGCCCAGAGACCACGTTTGGCCTCACGGGCTTCTCGGGTAAGGTTTGTGAAAAGCTCCTGGAAACGTACGTCAGGCGGGTAGGTACTAACCTGGGCAAAACCCCACCGGACCAGTTCTTCATTGAGCATGAAGGTGGAATCGCCAGACTTGAAGTAGACATAGCGAAGAAGGCGGCCATAATGGTCGGTTTCCGAAACGTCTTTTACCAGGAAGACCTCTCCGTGGGATTGCTCCAGAATTTCTTTAGTTTTGGCGGTGGATTCCGCCCCAAAACACATTTTAGGGCGGTTAGGATCAACGGTTTCCGGTGTGTCCATACCAATAAGGCGAACGCGGGTAGCCTGGCCGCCATTTATGGAAACATCAATGGTATCGCCGTCAACTACTCTTACAAGTTGGGCTAAAGAATCGCCAGGTTGTGCTGGCTGACCGAAAATACCTGTGCTTGAAGCTGGTTTCGGGGTTGGAGTTGATGTTGGTGTAGGCGGCACCGGAGTACCTGTCGGGACAACAAGGGGTACAGCGGTGGCGGTTGGGGAAACCCGGTTAACAGTAGCAGTAGGCAGGATGGGTGTCGCTGTGATAAGAACCGGGGTAGCGGTTGCAATTGGGATAGGAGTTGCTGTAGCCGGGATGGAGCGGGTGGTCGTTGCCGTTGCATCTACTCCATGTATGGCGGCAGCTTGGGTAACAGCGGCAGTCGCGGTAAGGGCTGGTACATTAGCGGTTGCGGGTTGGGTGGAAACTGGCGTGGTAAGGTCACCGCAGGCCCCCAGAAAAAGCAATAAGCTAACGAGAAGAGCTACAAAAATAGTTTCAGTACGATGCTTGATATTGGTAGTAATTGTGGTGTGCCGCATCTTTCCCCAGGGTATAAGAAATAAACCTCTCAGCTGGGTGAGAAGCCTATTGCCTTTGATTTAAGAGATTATAAAGTTACAGGTACAGGCCCAGAGAGCAACCCTGTTTGCATTGTTATTTTGGTATTACTAGTGAAACAACGGTCCTTAAGATGTTTTAATAGTAACACTTTAAAGTGAGAATTTCAAGAGTTTAAATAAATATTTATTGCATTGTAATAAAAGATTTCACACAGACTTTTTATTACAGCTAAATCTTTGACCGGAGTTTACTCTTATTTGCCTTCAATTTCCTCTCTTTTGTCTTTTCTAGATTCTAAATATTAGTGAGTTTATTGGTGGATATGGGATATGTAACAATACGGGTATTATAAACCTTACTACTGTAATTAACTTAATAGCTTTTTTGTGCTGCCAGAATTTAGTGGGTAGAATTATAATTAGCCGCGTGACCAATTCAAGATAAGCTGGGAAGGTTTATGCTTTATTAACTACTTTAATGCTAGTAAAAAATTAACTGTTTACCGCATTTATCACAAAAAGCGGAGGGGACTTTTCTTTTGTAAAAATCGGTTAACCTTTCCAACCCAATAGAAACCCATTAAAGGCACCAGGACCGCGGCTGAGACTCCCAAAGAATTAGCCAGGAGGATTTCAAAAGCTCCCTTGCTAACTTTAGCCTGGTGTCAAGGAAGGATGGAAAACCGGTCCTCCCCTACCTTACTGGAAGGCCGGTTCTTACCACTAAAGGAAATTAGATTTTGTCTTCCGGTGGTGAAATATTATAGTCCCGGTAGCTTTTTTGAGCCGTGTAAGCCTGATAATGCATGGCCTTGCGGACGGATGCGTCCAGGAGTGCCTGCCCGGCATCCTGACTCTGCTGCTCAAGCTCATTCAAAAGTCTGGCTACCCCGGGGGCATCGAGCAAGTGGGCCCGGCTCAGATGTCCGCGCAACCTTTCAAGTATTACCGGTACTTTTCTGAATTCACGGCGCCGGTTGGCTTCCAACATTTCTTTGCGAGCCCGTTCCACCAACATCCGGCCAACTATTCCGGCACTCTCAGGCTCCAATCGCTCCGCGTCGACCTTATTGTGTGGCGCATACGTCAGGGAAATTTGCTCCGTAGGACGCACCTCCCGGCCAGCTCCTGTTAGTGGTTCGCTGTACATCAAGATAGCCTCTGGCCGGAGGACCTGGCCGATAGTACCAGACGGTAATTTTAGCTTGATAACCACCTGCTTCTCCTCCCCGGCAAACACGTCGCCTAGCCGGATAATTGCGCGGCCTTCCGTCCTGCTCATTTCGAAGTCATTGAGGTTTTCAAGTTCTATACCTGCCGGCAGATTTATTTGCAAAGCCAGCTCCCTCCCTACAGTCTGCAAACGTTCTTGTAATTCTCCCGCAAAAGCCTGGGGAATTTTCCTGGCCTCCCGGATGTGCTGGAAGCGGGCACCACCTTTTTCCCCAATCGCTTCCAATAAATTTTCTTCTGTATCATTTCCAAATCCGAAGGTGGTAGTTATTATGCCTTGCCTGCGAAATTGCCCCGCCTGGGTGGCTAACTCCTCAGGGTCAGTAATACCCTGGTTGGCCTGCCCGTCGGTAAACAGCCAGACCTGGTTAATGAAAACGCCTTCTGACTGAGATTTTGCTACTTCCTGGATACCCCTTAACCAGCCTTCGCTAAGGTTAGTGCTGCCGCCCGGTTTTAATTTGTGTAATCCGGCCTTAAGTAGCTGGCGATTGGTCTGAGTAGCGGGGCAAGCCGGTCCTACCACCACAATTTCATCGTCAAATCCCACAAGGCTTATGCGGTCCTGTTCGACTAAATGGTCAATAACGAAAGCTGCCGCTTTTTTGACCAGTTCCAGTTTTTCTTGCCCGGCCATTGAACCGCTCTGGTCCAGTACCAGGCTCAAATTGAGGGGAACTCTTGGGTTGTCCGGGCCATCTGCTTCACCTTTGATCTTAAAAACAATGTAACGGGTAGAACCGCTAGGGCGAATTAACGAGGTAGCTGCCTGTGTAGTAATTTTTATATTCATGGCCGGATAATGGGCTCCTTTCAAAGGCGGCCTATTTTCAGGGTGAGCTAAAGACACCTAGGCCGCCTGGTTAATGGTAATTGTCGTTACTTAAGCTAACATGCTAATTTACCGGTATCCAAAGATGCTGTTCTTTATTTATGTCAATCTGAATTTGTATAGTTCTGGCAAAAATTTATAATAAAGGCACCATCATCTCCTGGAGTGCTACCAGGGCAGCCTTTGCTCCTGCCGCTAACGAAATCTGGCCGGTAGACACCTGGCTTTCATCCAGGTTAATCCGAATTAACTGGCAACTGAAGGCATTCGATAGTCGTTCTGACTCGTTTCGGATAGTGGGAATAGCCGTTCCGGCGCCAAGTTCAATTACAACCGGTCTGGCGCCAGCGTCTTTTACCTCCCTGATCCAATTATCAAAAAGCTCTTCCTGGGCCTCAATTCTGGCGCTATCCCAGTTCCAGTCTCCGAACATCAGGATATTGGGGTGGGCCAGAGCATAACAGTTCGGACAGGCCGGTAAAGGTGCCAGGGCTGTCATTGTATTTTCATCAACTTCCACCTGCAGGTTTTCCGCCGGAAAAACTCCAATTCCACAATTCTGGGTACACTGTAGATAATGGATAGATCCGTGGACCTCGGTTACCCTCTCCGGTTCAAAGCCACTCTTTTGGAATTGCCCATCCACATTGGAGGTATAAACAAAGCTGCCAAAAGGCTTTTTCTCGGACCACAGTCGTAAAATCTCAAACCCTGCATGAGGCCTGGTTGTCCTATACATTTTTAACCGGTGTCCATAGAAACCCCAGGCCAGGGCCGGGTTTACGGTAAATAGAGCCGGGTTCGCAATTGAATGAAAATCGAGATGTAATCTCTCATAAGGCGGGTAAGCCCGCCAGAAACCTCGCGGTCCGCGGAAGTTGGGCAGACCGGAATCAACGCCCATACCGGCGCCGGCACCAATCACATTTGCGTCCGCCTCTTCAATTGCTCTCGCCGCTCGTTTAAGTTCCTGGGGAATTCACTTTTGTAGGAGTGGGGCTCATTTTCTTTTTAATCCCTTTTTAAATTAGTCACTTACTTACTTTGTTTAAAACAGCTTTTAACCGACTTTTGGTCAGGCGGCCTGCGAACTTTGCCACTCGATCTGGCAGCTTTTACTTTCCATATGACAAATATTTTGGGTGGTTGAGGTCCTGGTTGACCTGAATTTATTCTTTTTCTTTATATCCCGTAAAGCCTTCTGATTCTTATACAAGGTAATAATCGCAGCCCGTTCCGGGGTCATTAATACGGTTACTCCAATCAGCCGCTGTACCCACCCTAATTTCCGGTCGGCTGGCGGCACATCTTTGCCGGCCAGAAAATAAAAACAAATCCCGGTGCGACGAAGTAACTTCCCGTATCGGATAACATAGGCCACTTCCCGCTGGCTGAAATTACGCTGGTCCATTCGACACCGCGCATGCCCGGTCAACTCGAAAGCAGATCTTCCGTAATTTTCGATTTGCGTCTTTTCAGTAGTCATTGCAGCCTCCATTTTTATTTTAATTGAGTAATTTTTAAAACCGGCATTACCTTCTAATTACTTTTCCCTAAATCTTATATAAATCCGACAAAACAATAGTATAAATAATAAATTTATGTTTTAATATAAAAAATAGAAAAATCTTAATGGAGATTAAGGATAGACTCTATATGCCAGCAACTACCGAAGAACTTGGTTTTCATCAGCTTCTGCTTAAAGGCGACCCCCAGGCAAGCGCCGTCGTTTGTACACGCTATCTTGAAGAACTAATCACCCAGCTAAGAAAAGCAAATTCAGCAATTCCTCCCGATCTGCTAGAAGAGGCAGCCGTTGATGCGCTCTTTGATTATGTATTACATCCTGAGCACTACCAACCGACAAAGAAATCACTTGCAAGTTTTCTTTATATGGCCGCAAGTGGAGATCTGAAAAATAAACTGGCAAGTCTTTCTCGTAAAGCTAAAAAGGAAATGCCATTAATTTTTGATGTCGGAAATGAATCAACTCCGGGGAATGAACTATTAGAAGAGGTAAAGGCTCAAAGTGAATCAGACCCGGATTATATCGAGTTGGTAAACAAGGTTATAGCATTTGGGAAAAATCCGCAGGAGCAAGCAATTATAAAGACAATGATCGAGAATGAAAGAGATTTTCACCCTTATGCCGAAATCTTAGGTTTACAGGGGAAGCCGGTGGAAGAACAGCGCGATAAGGTAAACCAGGTAAAAGAAAAGCTACGACTGCGTATCCGACGTAGCCTGGAAAAACAGGTACAGGTAAAAAAACCATGAACGAGAACCAGAAACCTAAATCCAGCCCGGACCTGATGCGCTTGGCAGCACAACGCGGTAGTTCAAGACCGGAATTCCTAGGATTTTTATTTAACCTTTACCGGCAGGATAAAAACCTTTCTACCCAGGAATTGGCAAGCCAATTAGGAGCAACCGAGGATACTTTGAATTTTCTTTCTCTTTGCCGGCCCCCGGCCAGCGGCACCGAAGTTGGCCCCTCCTATAAAGAATATATCCAGAATATTAGCCGGGAGTTAGAGGTTGACCAGAAAAAACTTTCCAGCATTATCCGCAATGCTATGAATATCCGGCGGCTCCAGGAATCTCAAATCACCCGGCCCACGGCTGCGGCAAGTCAACAGGCCCTGGCAGCTCGCGACAGGCTTGAAGATGCCGATGTGCCTATCGAGGCGGAGCAAGATATACCGGTTAAAGAGGGAGATGGCATCTCCAACAAGTCTGAGGATGAATCCAAATGATTTATGCCAGATCCGAAATTGCCGGTGCGGTCGAACAGTTCTGGGACAGTGAATTCCCGGCCGAATATCCCTGCGATATTATCGAAGCGGTTTCTTATAACCTGGATGTCAGCCTGGAATTTATCCCCGATTTAACGGTCGCAAAAGTAGCCGACTGGATGCGCCGGAAGAAAATACCTGCAGGAGCAACTTTATCGAACCGGCGGCTTTACGGCTGCCTGGTGGCCGTCCAGGGGATCGGTTTTATCCTGGTAGATGAAAACGCCAGCCCGGAGGAGCAGCGCTTTACCGCGGCGCACGAGGTAGGCCATTATCTTTTCGATTATCTTTATCCTCGCAAAGAAGCCCTGGAGAAATTAGGCGAGGGAGTTATGGAAACTTTGAACGGGCTACGCCAGGCGACCCTTTCCGAGCGGCAGGCCGCCGTGTTATCCGGGTTAAAATTAGATATGTTTTTTTCTTTGATGGAACGCTCAGGCGATGGCGCCGCCAGTTTTGAAACCCATTGCTCGGAAACCAGGGCGGATGATTTCGCCCTTGAACTGCTCGCCCCGGCTTCCCGGATTACGGGCCTGCTGGATTTTTCAGGCTTTGGCCGACATTCAACTTTCGAGCAAAGGCTTGCGGCAACCAGGGCCAGCCTTATAAATGAGTTTGGATTGCCCGAAGGAATCGCCGAACGCTACGCCACTCATTTACTGGAACTGGCCGGATATGGCCCGACCGCATTTGACAGCTTTTTGAAGTTTTAAGATTTTAGTTTGATCTCTGGTAAACCGGAAGGCAGGCAAATCTCGTGCGGATTGAGCGGGTTGTAAGTCTTTTCATTGGTCTAATTATCATCGGCTGGGTTGTTAACGCCTTTTTCGGCTCTGCCGGGGTCGAGGCGGTGGGTGTGCTTCTCGGAGGTTTACTCTTTAATTCGTTTTTTTCGGGCAAAAAGATATTGTAATTTACCAGGAAAAAGGCTTCAGTTTAACCTAAAAATTTTACAAGGCAGTGTAACCATTTGGAACAAGTCAGTCCACAATTCTTTAGCCAGTTTCAAGATAATTTCCAGCAAGCTTTTGCCGAACCGCTGGCCCGGGTGCTTGACCTGGATACCTGGAGTAGCGGCCAGGATATGCGGGACCTCTTCGAGCACGTACAGCAAGAAGTCGATGCGGCCCTACAAAATGAGAACCAGGCTCAGCAGACTTTGCGCCGCAGTTACCTGGCTAAACTGCAGGGCCGGCCTGGAGCGCCTGCCTCGGCCGGGGTATACCGTGCCTCTTTGGAGGATATTGCCCGCATTCACCGGGGCCTTTTGTTTACGGGCCGGGTGCAGGCTTGCGACGGCACCAGTGTTACTCACGATACCCTGCCCCTGAGTATTACTCAAATCGGGGTTACCCTGATCGCCTATAACGGGGATACGGGCTCCTGGTCGCAGCGGCTTTTCAGGCGCGACCTGCGAAATTTCTCTGGTGATATTGAAGAGGAAGTGGTAAGGCTGCTCGAAAACCGGGACCGGCGCAAAGGCATCGATGTTGATGACCAAGACGGCTTGTCTCTTCTGGCTCGCCGGGCAGTCCTTACTTTTGCAGAACGCAGCATCCTGGTCGACAAAGCCACCGCTCCCTGGCGGCTTGGGCACGGCAGCCCAATAAGTTTTGAATTACTGACCGGCGGTGGTGTTCTAACCAACGACCTTTTACCGGCGACCATTTCGCTCTACCAGAGAATGATGAACCTGGGCCGTTTTATTTTTGTACCGAGCGCGCCACGGGACCGGGTACTCCTAACCCTGGCCAATGCGCTTAATCCACTCGAGTTTGCCATTGTCGACTCCCTGGAGAGCAAGCTGACTAGCATTACTGACCAGGGCCGTTACGACAATTACTGGCGGCCGCGGGTACGGCAATTCGCTCGCGAGATCGGCTCTCAGATTGTTCTGGGGTTGTACAGGGCTTCACGCAGCGCCCCGGCCATGGTTTTTTATGCCCACCGGGATCATGCGGTTGAAGCGGCCCATATTGCTATCGCCGATAGTTTATTGCAAGCCCACCGCGGCTTTCCAATGTTAATAGACCTGGCTGACCGTTGCTGCCAGGTTAATTTCGGTGCCAGCGATTTTTCTAATGTAGTCCGCCTGGCTTATGCCAATGCCGACCAACCCTGGCAGTACCTGAACGAACGTGAAACCCGCAAAGGCTAAAGTAAAAGAAAGACTTTCTGCATCATGACACCTACAAATGAAACTAAAGCTATGGACGAACTACCACTCCGCTCAACGGCAGAATTTAGCCAGGACCTGGTAGAAGAGGTCAATAAATTGGGGGGCGAATGGCAAGAGGAAGACCCGAACGCTATCGGGCGCACGATGTTCGATCTGCCTCATAGCACCGATGACAGCCTGACGATCCTTTTGCCGGATAAAAACAGGGAGTTCGTACCTTCGCAGGCTTTGCTTCGCATAAAAAGTAAAGATGGCCGGGTTTATATGGCAGTTGTGGTAGCCGGGCCCTTTGCCGAACCGGATGGCTTGCGCGGCGATACGAACCTGGTCGTGACTACCACGGTCCGGGGAGGCATTTTTATGCCGCCTTATCACTGCCGATGCCAGGTTGAATTGATGGGCGAAGAAATTAACGGCCAGTTACTACCGCCACGCTTCCGGCCTCTACCCAATAGCCCGGTCTTCAGCCTGAGCAGCACAGAAACCGAAGAAGTCTTAAAAGCTGCAGGCGATATCCGCCTGGGCCTCGCGGCCGGACACGACCGCATTGAAGTAGGGATTCCGGCCGATAAGAAAAGTGTTTTGCCGCGCCACACCGGGATCTTTGGCACTACCGGTGGTGGTAAAAGTACCACTGTTGCCAACCTGATCGCTGAGGCCCAGCGCAATAATTTTGCCGTAATTGTACTGGATGTAGAAGGAGAATATACGCGCCTAAACGAGCGAACCACCGACCCGGTAATGCTAGCCGGCCTGGAAGGGCGCGGCTTGCAACCTCACGGAGTAGCCAACACTTCGGTTTATCATTTGATAGGCCGGGACACGGCCAATCCGGACCACCCTGATTTACATTCCTTCAGCCTGAAGTTTTATACTCTTTCCCCCTACGCCCTGGTTGAACTGGCGGAATTAAGTGAGGCGCAGGATACCCGCTTCTGGAAGGCTTATAACCTGACCAAGACACTGTTGCGGCGGTTGGAAATCTTCCCGCGCAAAGCGGTTTTAAACAAAGATGAGGAAATCCTGATAAACCTGGATGAATTCGAGGTCGGCTATCCCCTGATGACACTTAATCACCTGTATGATGTCGTGCTCGCCTGTACAGCCACGGTTGACAAAGGCGAATTACCTCAACCCGTCAGCCCGGATTTTAAGAACGAGCAGACCAGGGAAGCTATAAAGGTGTTGATGAATGAGCAGGCAGCTACCCTAGAGAAAAGCATCCCCAGCTGGCGGGCTTTACAGGGTAAACTGGGCCGGTTACGCCGGCCGAACGTCTTTGATAATCCCCAAGCGCAGGCCCTCAACTACTCGCGCCTGATTAAACCGGGCCACGTATCGCTGATCGATTTATCGGATACAAATTCGCCGGTAATCAATAACCTGGTTATATCGGATATCTTACGAGGAGTACAAAACCGTCAAGACGAATATTACCAGGAATACGAGAAAGGTAGCCGCGAAGCCCTGCCTAAAGTAATGATTATTATTGAGGAGGCTCACGAATTTTTGTCGGAGGAGCGGATCAGCGCCATGCCCTTCCTGTTCGAGCAGGTGGCCCGGATCGCCAAACGAGGGCGCAAACGCTGGTTGTCCCTGGTTTTTGTAACGCAACTTCCCCAACACCTGCCCCGGCAGCTTTTTGGCCTTATTAACAACTATATCCTGCATAAAATTAATGATGAGCAGACGCTTGGCAGGCTTCAAAAGGTAATCAGTGGAGTGGATGAATCGTTGTGGAAAAGGATGCCGGGGCTGGCGCCGGGACAGGCGGTTGTTTCCCTTACCAGTATGACAAGGCCGCTTTTGACCTCAATAGACCCAGCGCCTTGCAAGTTGCGGATGATCGATTAAACAGAATTTTCTCAAATGCCGGACAAGAGAATTTATTCAGGGGTTCTAAAATTTAGAAAATTTACTTGAAGAGCAGGCCAGGTATCTTACAAATTACCTACACGCCCGCAATAGATTTTGCAAAAACATAAACGTTTGGAGCCAACCAAATTGCAACCACTTTTTCCTGTCATCAGCCCGACTACTTTGAGCCAGTATATCCGCCTGGAAAAATGCGAACGCTATCTGCGCCTGCGGCTGCGGCCCGATGAGCTACGGGATTTGCAGAACCGGTACAAAGACCTCGGGGTAAGCACTTTACCCCTTACGCCCTTGCTGCGCGAGGCGGGTGAATCCTTTGAAACAGAAGTGGTAGCAAGTTTATCCGGTCAGAAAATAGACTTGCGCGCTGCTCCTGAAACTAACCTGGTGGATTTGTTAAAAGGGTTAGAAAAGGGAGAGAGTTTGATCCTGGTTCAGCCGGAACTGAAGGGTACAATCGGTGAGTGGCCCTGTCAAGGCAGAGCAGATTTAATCAGTGTTACTCTCAATAGCGACGGAGCGGTAGACTGGCTGGTTGCCGATATGAAGGCCTCTCGGCACGACCGGGTAGAATATCACGTCCAAGTCGCTTTCTATAGCATTTTATTCGAACAGCTTCTGGTTCAGAACGGATTTAACATAGGGCATTCCAATGGTGCTATTCTCATGCCGGGTGAAGATGGCACGTTACCGTCTCTGGAAGATACCACGCAATTCTTCGATCTGGCTCCTTTTCAGCTTATCTTGGACCAGCTCCTTTCCGGCGAAGATGGTGACTTGAAAAAAGTTAATGAATCCACTTTAGACAAAGTGCCCTATTTTCTGGGAACCAAGTGTGACCGATGTCCCTTCAACCAGATTTGCTTTACGGAAAGTACAGACCGGCAAGATGTTGCTTTAACTCCTTACATCGGCGGTGCCGAAATAACAGCACTGCGCAACCACGGTTTGAAAACGCTGCGCGACCTGGCAATATTAAAAGAATTACCCGGTCCAAACGCCTTTGGAGCAGCCTTGCGGCCGGCCCTGGGAAAAGAAACCCTGGTGGCAAGCTTGAATTTAATACAACCTTTGGGCCCTGACCTGGACCGGCTAGTTCAAAGAGCACGAGCCCGGTTGTATTCCTTTGATAAAACAATCCAGAGTTACCGGTATTTGCTTGATGGCGGTTTTAGCCAGTTACCAAATGACGAGGAAAATCCCGATTTAGTCAAAATATTCCTGGATGGCCAGGATGATTATGTAAAGAACCGGCTGTATCTGGCCGGGGCGCTGGTGAAAGGCCCACGGGGAACAATCCCGATTGTCCATATGACACCCGGTCCGCCCGGTCCCGAAGATGAAGCCCAATTAATGGTTAATTTGCTGGAAGAGTTATTTGCTGCTATCCGGCAAGTTGCAGCCGACCCCGAAGTCACACCATTACACGTTTATGTTTATGACGGCGCTGAACAAAAAGCCTGGCTCGATGCTCTCACTAGAAACATTTCGATGCTCCTTGCAATTCCGACCTTTTATGACCTGCTTACAACCAGTCCGGCTTTGGACCAGTTAATGGTTTCGATCATAGCCGCCGAAATAAGGGAGCGGAAAAATTTTGGGCAAACCTGCCAGAATCTATATTCGGTAGGTTCACTTACCGGTTTTACCTGGAATACGCCCGAAGATGCCTTCCGCGCAAAGTTTTTCTTGCGAATTTTTGACCAAACTATCCCAAGAGCCGATGGTATCTGGATTGAGAAGTCAAGTCGCTATTCTTCGGATATTCCCGTCGAATACGCATATGGGGCCTGGGGTTTATTACCCGCTGACACCAAAGAACGGGGTTTACTGCGGCCTTATCTCGAATGTAGCCCCGAACTTATTAAACGGTTCCAGATCCACCGTCTTAAAGCGATTGCCCATATAGAAGCAAATCTGGGGGTAAAAAACCGGCAGCTGGTTAAAGAGCCGATTGCAATTGCGTCCCTTGGGCAAGCTCCGGCCCCCCTGGCGGGTCTGGAGCGAGCGCTGCAAGAATTTTTGGCTATTGAGCATCATACCGCCCACCAGCAGCTCCTGGCTCATTTTGCCCGGCCCATTGAAAGGCGCGTCCAAACCGGCCGTTCGCTCCTGCTGGAATGCCGGGAGGTCAAGGGCGGAAAGCCGCCAACTGCCTGCTTTCGGCTCGCTTACGATAGCCTTGCCCTCGATTCTGAGGTAGCCCGGCAGGGATTGCGGGTAAAAGAAGGCGATTGGATGGTACTTAATCCGGTTGAGGAAACCTCACCCTGGAAATTAATTCACGGGCGGCTGGCGATTGTAACTGCTCTGAGCGACAAGGAAATAGAGCTTGAGCTGCTAAACCAGACCTTTAAAAACAGTAGTTTTAAATACTGGCACAATCTCAAACTCGACCTTGCCCCAGGCCGGATGTATACGCTTGATGAAATGGCGGATGATTTGAATTCCGATAAGTTCCTTGAAGCTTTAGGAAATACCGGGAATAACCACTTTTATAATCTTGTGGCAGGTACTGCCGTGGTGCAACCTTTAGCTGTAAAGACCAACCGGATTGGCATGTTTATGAACGTGGTCAAAGAGCTTGAAAAAGCTAACCCACCTACCCTGCGCCAAAGGAATATTATCGGCGGTCATCTGGAAAAGCCACTGCTTTGCGTACAGGGACCTCCAGGCAGCGGTAAAACAGCAACTCTAGGCTGGGCGGTTTTAGGCCGGCTTTTTGCCTTGGATGAACGGCCTTTAAGAGTAGCTGTATGTGCCCGGACTCATAAGGCAACCAATCTTGTACTGGAAAGTATTTCAACTCGGCTAAAAACTTTTAGAGAAACCAGGGAAGGCCGAAGTCTGGGACAGGTAAACATCTACAAAGTAGCAGCCGAAAGCAGCGACGGCCTTCCGGCGGGAGTACAAGCGCTTAGCGCTTACCGGGCGGACCAATGCGCAGCCGCTTTGTCAGCCAATATAGCAATCATCGGAGCTACACCGGGAGGATTATTTACGCTGGTCAAACAATACGCTGGCAAACAAATGGATTGGAATTTAAAGCTATTTGACCTTTTAATAATAGATGAAGCCAGCCAGATGAGTTTACCTGAAGCGATAACAGCGGGTGCTTTCCTCAAACCAAACGGCCAAATCCTGGTAGTAGGCGATCACCGGCAGATGCCACCCATACTAGCGCATAGTTGGAAGAACGAGCGGAAACGGACTGCACTTGATTATAAACCGCACCGCTCTATTTTTGAAACCCTGCTAGAACAAGGTTTTCCGGTAGAAGGCTTGGACGAAAGCTTTCGACTGCACCGGGTGCAAGCTGCTTTTCTTGGAGAGAATATCTACCGCAAAGACAGTATAAATTTCCACTCTCGGCGCGAAAAAGTCCTTGCACCCTTACCCGCAACATTTAGCGGGCCCGATTTTGTTCGACAGGCCCTACGGCCGGATTACCCCGTGGTGGTTATTGAACACAATGAGCAATCTTCCCAGCAATTTAATCAGCTGGAGATGGATCTGACAACCGGCTTAATTTCAACCTGCGAACAGTATCTGGGGCTGGACCCTGCTAAGGGATTGGGTATTGTGGTGCCACACAATGCCCAGAAAGCTAGCTTACGGAGCCGGTTTTCTACGCTGGCGGCAGCGGATGCTATTGATACCGTGGAAAGATTTCAAGGGGGAGAACGAGACGTTATCATTGTTTCGGCCACCGCCTCCGATCCTGGGTATGTTCTGGCCGAAGCGACTTTTTTGATTAATCTTAACCGGCTAAATGTCGCAATTTCCCGGCCCAAACTAAAACTTATTGTAATTGCATCCAGCTCAATTTTCCGCCTGTTAACAGATGACCAGGAGTTATTTGATAATGCCATGCTCTGGAAAGACCTACGTTATAAATATGCTTGCGATAAACTCTGGGAGGGCAAACACGATGGTTACAAAGTACGCATGTTTGGAAAACATTGTGGTCACCCGATCCAGGCTTTACCTTCAATTCCCATGATAACCGTCCCACCAACAACCGGACCAAAGACCCGCTCTTATATATCACAGGAAAGGACTGCCGAAGAATGGTAAAATCTGCTAGCCAAAGCCGGATACGAGTGGTTGCTACCGCCGACAATCACCTGGGTCTTTTCTATGATCGGATGCTGCCGCAGAAGTTAGCCGCCCGCCGAAAATACCTGCGAGACGGGTTTAAAGCGGCGGTTGACTATGCAATTGAGTGGCAAGCTCACCTTTTTTTGATTGCAGGCGACCTCTTTGACCGCAATGACCCCCGCAATCTGGAGCGTTCGTTTGTTGCCCACTGCCTGGCCCGCTTAAACCAGGCGGGGGTAAGGGTTTTCGCTATTGGCGGCAACCACGATACCCCTCGGCAATCAATTGACCAGGGCGGGAGCATGCCTCTCGAAATCTACTACCGGCTGGGCGCGCTGTCCCTCTTTGCCAAAAACGCCTCAATTGAAACCGAATATTTAGAGATTGAAGGTTTGAAAATAGCGGTAGGTGGGTTGAATCCTGACCCAAATGCCCCGGCTGGGAGCGACCCCCTGGAAAATCTGAGCTGGGATAATCTTGACTCCGATACAGATTTAAGCATCCTGCTGCTTCACGGGTTAGTTGAAGGATATGCTCCGCCGGACTCCTCCGACCCGGTCTTTAAGTTAAAAACCTTACAAAATTATGATGGAGCGGATATTTTTGTGATTGGCGACATTCATAAACCGGCTCATCGGAAAATTGGCCCCCGGTCAGTCATAATTCCAGGGGCAACCGAGCGGATGACTTTCGGGGAAAGACCGGAGGTGCCAGGGTTTGCCACTTTTGTCCTGGGGCCTTATGGATTGGAAGAATTCGACCGAAAATCTTTAGGCGGCCAGCCCAGGGCGGAACTGACCCTCAGAATTGCTGATTTAAATCCGGGTAATCTTTTGAACGATATTATTGAAAGAGTTACCCGGATATGTACCCCTGAAACTATGGTTAAACTGCGTCTGGAAGGATTTATCTCTCTTGACCTTTACCACCGGCTGGAACTTCGCAAACTCTACGAGACAATCAATGCACGCTGCTTCCATTTCGTTGTGGATACTTCAGCCCTGTTGATCGAGCGACCGGAAGGCACCGGTTCTTTTGGAATTGGGGTGCTTTCTCAAACAGAAGAAATCAGCCAATACGCTATATCCCTGAGTCTGAACGCTTCGCAGGAAGAACAAAGGTTGTATCAGGACGCGGTAAAACGGTTACTTGAACACTACTAAGCAAAAACAAAATCTTCCATCTGGGTCTGGCCGGACTTAAGTTGGTTTTGCCCGGCCACTCTACCGCCTTCAATCAGAATACGGTGGGTAAAGGATTGTTCGTTAAACATCCGGTTATGGCTGATAACAAATATTTGCGAAAACTTCTGAGCAATTTCTCCGTTGGTAAGCAGATTAACCAGGGCTTCCGAACGCTGGTCGTCAAAAGAGCTAAGCGGCTCATCCAGGAAAATAAAACCTGGGGTTGAACCGAGGTTTTCAGGCAATGTTGCCAGCGCAAAGGATAATCGCAAAGCCAGCGAAAATTGGTCGCGAGTGCCGCCGGAGAAAATATTTTTAGCCACATAGCGCCCGGCTAATTCATCCCAGACCTGAATCTTGTAATCTGATGTAATGTTACAATCACGGTAACGGTCCATGGTTAAAACGGGCAGTAAAAGTCGCATATAACTTATTGTCCCCGGTAAAACCTTTTCAACCATTGTCCGGCGCACGCCATCCAAGATAAATACTGCTTTTCGCCGCACTTCCAATTCGTACTTTAAGCTGGCTAACTCTGCCGAACATTCCTCAACATCAAGAGTCATTTCAATTATGTTAAGTTGAACTGCTAATTCTTTTATTTTGCGATCGGTAAGGTGTAAATCTATTTCAAGCTGGTTTTCTTGCTGTTTTAGATCTTCTTTATCCTGGATCTGGACCTGATTAAGCAGTGGGAATACACTACTGACCTTCTCAAATTCTGTTTCAAATTGTAATCCATACCAAACCAAAGTTTCGCTTATAAACTTTTGCTGTTCCTCGATATTTCGTTGGACAGCGTTAGTGTCGGAGGCAAGCTGCCCGAGCTGCTGACCCAGGTTCTGACGCCGGTTTGTCGTTTCCGCTTCATTTAGCTGGTTTAGCGCACCCTCCAGGGAGTTCAGGATCGGCTTATAATCCTTTGATGACGGCAGAGTCGACTCCTCAAAAACCACTCCTTGCGGTAGAGGTAAAAGATTTTGCCAGGTTTGAAGGGCCCCCCGGTGCCGGTGTGAGATCTCAAGCATTAAATCTTCCTTTTTATGTTTGATGGCGGGACGATTAGCTAATTCCTGGGAAATCCGGCTTAATTTGGAATTAACCGTTCCAAGCATCTGCTGAATATCCGACGCAACAGGCCTAACTTCCAGCCCTGTTGCGGTCTTCTCTATTAGTGGTTCCCGGCCCGCTACAAAATGCTCAATATCTTTAATTCTCTGATGATTACCGGCCATCTGAGATTCGAGGTTAGTCCGGTTATGCTGGGTTAACCAATTTGTTATATTGGTCTGTTCCTGCTGCATACCTGAAAGATGCTGCCGGCGAACCTTGATAGTATCGCGCCGAGGTGGTATGCCAGCTAATTGATTGTTAAGCTGGGTCAAATGTGCGCGAACCATTTCTCCTTCCGCCTGGGGTTGGCCTTGTTCGAGGGGTAGATCTAAATCATTTCCCAAAGCTTGGATAAGGCGGGTTAAGTCATTTATTTGGGCTGCCTGACCGGTTGATTCTAATTTTTCCAGTTCGAGGACAGTCTGCCCGAAACCCGGATGAGTTTTAAGTAATTCCTGTTTGGTTGTCCAGGTTGCACGGGCCGCCGCCAGGTGCTGATCAGCCTGGGCTTTTTTAGTAAGAGCCGTTTCAACTTCCTGGCGAAGGAGCGTTATATCAAGGCGACCGGGTAAATCCTGGCGTAAAATGTTCAACCGGGCTATAGCCTGCTGGTAATTCTGGGGAATAGAGGCCCCAAGTTGTTTTAAGGCGACGTGGGCTTCATTATTTCTGAACTGGCTGCCGCCAGTTGCAGCTCTGGCTGCGCTTGCGGCCTTAAGCTGTATTTCGGACTGCTTTGCGGCTTCCAACGAGGAGCGGGCGGCTTCAAGTTGGCGGCGTCTTTGTGATTGGGTGGAAACCTGAGAGGCGCTAATTATACCGAGTATTATAGCGATAAGCAGGAAAACTGCCCCCGGGGTAAAACCCACAACAATACAAACAAGTCCCAGTAAACCAGCCGCCCCAGCTAGACCTCCGGTTAAACCGATTTTTGTTTTACCCGCGTCAAATACTTTCTGTTGGGCTGCTACACTTTGAGTAGCTTCAAGTACACTCCGGTTAGCATCTGCTAATTCAGCCTGCTCCCGGCCCTGCCCATTAAGCTCATTAAACCCTTGAGTTAACTTCTCCAGGGCTTCAATTTCAGTACCTGCATTAAGAGTACGCCGAGCTTCCTGGTAATTTATTTCAGCAGCGTCTACCTCAGACTGACAGGTCCTAACATCTTCCTCTGCTTGAGAAGTGTCCTTGCTAAGTCTTTCAAAGCTGTCTTGGCGATCCCGGCTTTGGTGTTCTTTTTCCAGAGAAATATTCAGCTCTCTTTGTAAATTAGCGCGGTCGGTTAAAAAGCCAAGCAATTTTTCAATTTTTTCTAATCTTGGCTCCTGTTCGGCTACTCCTGCCTCAGCTTCCTTTTCTTCAGCCGACACACGGTTGGTAAGGTCGTTTAATTCAGATTCCTCCCGGGAAATATCACGCGTTATACCGGTAAGTTGGTTTTCGCGTTCGGTTATATTCCTTAACTCACTTTGCAGGTTATCGCCTTCTCTTAAAAGAGCATCTTTTTCTGACTGCCGACTGGCCAGTTCTTCTAAATCCTCATACAATTTAATCAAGGCCTCCTGCCGCTTTTCAAGGTCAGGCTTTAAAACATTTTCCTGGTAATCTAACCCGGCCAGATCTTCCTCAAGATTTACCGCCTCTTTTTCAAGCCGCTCAATCTCTTCAACCTTATAAGAGAGCTTAACTACAACTTCCCTGACCTCGCGAACGTTTTTGACCTTTACGAGTTGGTCATCCAGAACTTTTAGCTGGCTTTGAATTTCTTGCTGCCTGGCCCTCAGGTTTCTTAAATATTCCTCTTGAGCTGTAATATTCGCAAAGGCGATAAGTAGCTCGATAGCAGTAAGTTTAAGGCGCGTTTCGGCCAGGTTGCGTTCGATGAGTGGGAGGGAAGCCTGCAGTTGAGCTAGCTGTAAACGATATTCCGCCTGGCGGACTTCTTCCTCGGCCTGGCGGCTCACTTTGAATTGCTCCTGTAAGTACTGCAACTTATCAAGGTTTAATAATCTCTCAAGGGTAGCTCTACGGTCGGCAGTACCCAGTTGCTCAAGCCGATCCAACTTTTTTTGTTCAACAAAACAAGAATTTAATAAAGCTTCTTTATCCAGCCCCCCTAATTCTTGAACCACCCGCCGGTTTACGGCCGTTTGAGTTGAAACCGTTTCAGCAGGTAATCCGGGCCGTATTATTGTCAAAGTAGCTTCTGTGGTTCGTCCGCGGTGTAAAGTCCTGTTAATCTTTAGGATCGTTTCTGAAATTTCCAATTCCAGGATAACAATAGCCTTGGAGGCCTGGTAATTTATGGCGCTTTCAATCCTGCCTCCAGCCCGCCCATTACCTTCCTCGGTAACAAGAGGCTCCCCATACAAGGCAAAATAGACAGTTTCAAAAAGGGTTGATTTTCCTGCTTCGTTCAAACCCTCAATTAATATGCTGGCTTGTCGAGGAAACGACAAATCAATATCTTTAAGAGACTTATAATTGGTTACTTTCAACCTCGAAAGAATAATCATCTTCTTCTACTCTTCTAATTTTAATTTTTTAGATGTTCAGGCAGATAACCATGGGCCGTAACTGTTTAGGCAACCTACTTTAGTTATTCCACAAAGATTTATCTTATCCGACATTTGAGAAAGTATTTCTCTTTATCAGCAAAGTGTTTTGAGTAAGCTTGTTATTTTTACTGTTTAAATTCTTTTTAAATTTAGTTCTTTATGATTTATTTGCATGTTTATTTAATAATATATTTATTTTAACAACATTTCCGGAAAGTGTAAACCCCCTCTCCTTCATTTATCCCAAATTTGATCAAGTCTATAAGGGCAGTCTTATTAAAACTGGATTTAATATTCTTAAAATATAAGAGAAAGTTATTCGGTCCACAATATGTCGGGAATCCATAAAATACTCGGAATAGTTAGAGGTAAGGGGGTATATAGATTAGTTGTAATTAGAGAATTCATCAAAATATCAATGCGAAAAGTTATCAATCCGCTTTCAAAAACGGTTTGTAATAACCGCTACTAACCAAAGAAGTTAACAACTCCCCTTTCAAGGGTAAATACATTGCAGGACTGGTATCGGTTTTAGGGTTCTCATATATCAAAGCGTGGTTTTAGTCCGGGTGAAACCGGTAATTCATAATGTACCTCGTAATCACTTGTACATTGCTATTGATGAAATAAATCAGGTTTCAATTGAACCATTCTTAGTTTTCAACCGTTTGTACGATTCTAAATCTGGATTTTGGATTTGAGTGAAAAATATGCAAGATAATAACCAGGTTTCGGTAACCGCTTTTGTAAAGTCAGTTATGCAGCAAATGAATCTTGACCAACCTTGTTTGAGTGGTTTTTTTGATTTTGAAAAAATTGAACAAAATGCAAATACAATTTTTGTTGCTGAGCAGAATATCCTGTTAGGAACTTCTATAACTTACACTGAAGCCGTAAAAAAGATGGTTTTCCGGGCTTTAAACGTTGAAATCTACCAAGCTCTCCGGAAATCGGACAACTTGCCGCTTTTAGCCTGGCTTAGTCAATACCTTTTGGCAGGGCTTCATAAGATTAGCAAAGATACTAATAATTCTGAAGATGCCGTTCAGGAAGCTCTTGAAATTATTTTAACAAAACTGGATACACTAAAACAACCGGAAAGTTTCCTTTATTGGGCGCTACAAATCGTTCGCAATGCTTTAATAAAACACTATCGTAAAGAGGCAAGCAGTGTTAAAATACAAGAGCATTTAGTTAGCAACTACAATAATGAAACACTGGACTTAGCAGAGTCTTATCTAAATCAGGAGTTACGCAAGATATTACTCCATCATATTAACAACTTGCGTCCTACCAAAAATACCGAAATTCATCAATTCATTTTGATGAACTATTATTTTAACGGTTATACGGTCGAACAAATCGCTATAAAGCTTAAAATCTCCAACCAAAAAGTTTCTCACTTATTGGATGAAGCTCATAAGCGTTTACGCAATGACTCCCAATTAATACAAAAGTTGGAAGATTGGAAAAGGGAAGGTCCATACAAGTTAGATAGATCCAGGCTCGGTCCTTAGGTTTTTTGTTATATATTTAATATACTTACCAATATGATTTACAAAAATGCCCTTCGTATTATTAAAAAATATCGGAAAGACCGCCAGTTCACCACTCAATACCAAGCCGCTCTGGCTTATTTCGCATCCAAGCCACAAATAATTGAAAAACTTGACCCTCTTCTTCAAACTTTAATCCAACCGGGAGGCATTTCCTGCGAAGATTGTAAAGCTTTAATTCCTCTGATCTTATCAGATATCCCACTTATACCAGAAAAGCAGATTGCTTTTACACAACATATAACCAACTGCCCTGATTGTAATCTTGAATTTAACGAATTAAAAAGGATGGGTCAGGAATTTTAAGGCTTAATGAGTAACCACAGGTTTTTATAAGTTTACAATATTCCTCACAAGAGAGTTATTATCAGGTTATAAACAACGATCGCCAGTCCATTTGGTTTTGCTAATGACCATCTTATCTCCTTCAAAACTCCTTAACTCAAAATTATTTATCCAGTTGTTGAAGTATTATCTTGCTAGCTTGTATTAACTTATTCCGGTTAGCTTCTCTACAGTCAATATATTGGATAATTTGCATGTAACTGGGTAGATTTACCGTATATAAATATATTGGTATAAATACGCCATTATTTGAGGTACGATTACGAATAAGGGCCATATTAAACTCTTCCTTACAGACTGCCGAAGACACATAAGGCGATGAATACATTGCTACAATTAAGCGACAATCGTCTATGGCCTCATATATTTCTTGTTACCAAGCCATCCCAGGCGATAAATGATGCTGATCTAAGAATATTCGGATATTAGGCCTTGTTTTTCTAATTTCTTCAATAAGAAACTATAATGGCGTAGCAAAATCAGACAATCGGTGAAGGTCGAATTGGGTATATAATGACGATTATGACAACACCCAGGAAGAAATATTCACCGGCTTTCAAAGCCCAATTAGTCCAGGAACTCCTCAAAGAGGAGTAAACTCTGACCCAAATTGCCTCCAAACATGGTGTTCATCCGACCCAGTTACGACGCTAGCGCGAAGCCGCCTTAACGGCAATGACTGCAAATTTCACCGATGAAGCCCAGTTTCAAAAACACTTGGCAACTATCACTGAGCAGCACGACCGTGAAAAAGAAAAACTCCCCGCCGAAATTGGTAAGCTAACCACCCAATTTAACTGGTTGAAAAAAAAGCTGAAAGTGTTGGTATCTCGACCTAACCGGATGAAGTTAGTCGAACAAGAAAAAAGTGAACTGGCCCTTTCAATGTAAGCTACCCTACTGGAAATATCTCGGTCGAGCCTTTATTACCACAAAGCCGACCCGAGAGAATGGGAAATTGAACTTAAACGGCGAATTGATCTGATCTATACCGACTTCCCTTTTACGGCTCACTACCGTTCAACTTGGCCAGAGTGGTTTTATGGTTAACCGCCGGACGGTCCAACGGTTTATGTGACAAATGCGCTTGGAAGCTATCGCACCAGGACCAAATCTTTCAAAATGCAACCACGAGCACAAGGGTTATCCCTATTTGTTGCGCAATGTTGAACCTGGTTATCCAAGCCATGTCTGGGGAATCGATATTACTTATTTACCGTTTCGAAAGCGCTGGGCTTATCTGGTAGCAGTGCTCGATTGGTACAGCCGCTATGTTGTTAGCTGGGAAGTAAGTCAAAGTCTCGAACAACCTTTTGTAACGAGAGCAGCCGAACGAGCTCTGAAAAGAGCGCATCCAGTTATTTTCAACAGCGATCAGGGTAGTCACTTTACCAGCCCACAATACACCAAGCTGATAGAAGCAGCCGGTAGCAAGGTCAGCATGGATGGTAAAGGTCGGGTGCTAGACAACATTTTCACCGAAAGACTTTGGCGAGCAATAAAGTGGGAGAATATTTACCTGGCTGATTATGCCAACACTATTGAAGCAGAAAATAGTCTACAAGATTATTTCGACTTCTATAATAATCGTCGACCGCATCAGTCGCTTGATTACCAGCCACCAAGCCGGATTTACTTCGGTTAAGGCGGCTAACAAAAGACAACAAACATTATTCGATTAGTAAGGAGCAAAGTACCTTAAACGAGCTTAACTGACTGTCTTGACTTCGGGTTCTTCCGCAGCTTTAGTGCTGAACAAACAATCAGGCTGCACCCAAAACTTTCTGCTTCAATAATTCAAAGCTGCCACGACCATACAGAGTGCGTTTAATCAGCTTAAGCCGATTGACTTCACCTTCCACTGGACCGTTACTCCATTTGAGGCTAAAACCAGCCTGTATTGCCCCATATTCTCGCCGTAATCCTTCCGCAAAGGTTTGTAAATCTACCACCTCACTTTGCTCGCACTTTTCCAGCCAGTCTTCTAAACGCTCGGGGTTACGCTCCCGGATCATTTGTAGAAATTCGTTGTTTAACTCTTCTAAAACCTTTAGCTGAGGTTCTTCGCCAATAAAGGAAATCCACTTCTTCTCCATCCTACTAAGCTTTTCCTGCCTCTTAAGATATAACCAAACCAGATTACGCGGAGCCGGTAATGCTTCAAGCTGGTTCTCTTCAATTGGTAACATGGGTAATGGCTCAATTTTTCGGTAGGCTTCACCTTCCTCTAGCTCCCCGTTGGATTTTAACCGGTTCTTTTCCCGCTCGGAAAGTAACCGACCAGGTTGTTCCCGGTACAAGCTTACCCAGCTTTTTACTGGTTTGTAACTGCCAGTAAAGCCCATTTCTACCAATTCTCGCCATAGCTCTTTAGCATTATGACATCCTTCTAGCCACCGTTTTTGTAAATGAGTTAAGTATGGATCAATAATTTGCCTGACCCGTCTTTTCTCAATTGGAGCTGGTGGATCTTTAAGTGATTGGTATTTGCGCACAGTCATTCGGCTCATTTGAAGTTGCTGGGCAATTTGTAAGATATTGTAGCCCTGCTCTTCTAATCTTTTTACCGCATCGTAACGGGCGGTTCTCCTGTCTCTGGCAGCTTTGGCAGCTACCCTTTGATTGGCACTTGTTTTCTGATTGCGCCTGGTAGTAATTAGTAACCCACTTTCTTTCAAGCGTTGCATCAAGGCCGTATAGTTGCGCTGAAATATACGTTCAAGAACTTCTTTCCAGTTCTTAATTATGTGCCAGCGATCTGCTACCTGCACCGCTTTAGGGGCACCTTGGGAAATGGCGTAGGTATATTCGGTTGAACGATCTCGGCTAACAATTTCTACTTCGGGATGAAGTTTTAACCAGCTAATGAAGCTTTTAGCAGTGCGGTCAGCTAAAAGGTCAATTGGTCGATGCTCTACTAAATCCACAATAATGGTGCCGTAGCGTTGCCCTCGCCGAAAAGCAAAGTCGTCTACACCAATAACTTTGGGGGCAGGTGTAGCAGATTTTGAAGGTATAATCTGTTTGGTGAGACGAAGTAATGTATCTGAACTTACCCGTCCCAGGTGTAAATTCTTAAGTAATTTAGAGGTTAACTGAGCGCTGAGATTCATGGCAAGAATTCTCAAAGAATGATTCAACCGTTCGGAACGTTGAGCATAAGGTGCAATTATTTCCAGCCGTTCAGCAAATGTTTTCTTAGGGCAACTTGGATTAGTGCAGCGAAACCGGCGTACTGTCAGCCTCATTTCTACTTGTTTGTCGCTAATCGGCAAGTCTTGGGGCTGGCGAAAGTAATAGCTATGAACTTGATAGGATGACTTATTACAAGCGGGACACATTGCATTGGGCGCAACAGCATGAGCAAAAACAACCATTTTATCGTTCAAAGTGTAAATTCGACTGATAACAAAACCTGGCAATTCAAAAGGAACCGCTAACAATCTTTATTCTTCCTCACTTTTAGGCATTTTGAAGGTTTCAGTAACTATATATACGTTGCTGAGTTTCATTTGCACTAAAGCTGCGGAAGAACCTGACTTCGTAACCCACCATAAAATTAGTCGGTAGCCCATTTCTGGACCACCGCCCTTCGAAAAGCGAGCAGTATAGCCCGGCAAGTCCTGGCCGAACCGTAGTCGGCCAGCCTCTGTGTGGCCGGAAACCAACCCGTCAGCCTCAAGGACCCCCGGCTGGTTTTATGAAGAGATTTGAAACTGTGTTATCCCAAAAAAGGGAATAGCCAAAAATCACTGATTTATAGCATCATCGCACTTTTGTCACTATGTTAATACAAGCCACTATTTTTATGTAAAGTAAGCATGTAAAAGAGAATAATTCTGGTTTATGGAGGCAATTAAAAGAACAAAAGGGTTAGTGAAAGAAATCCAATGAATTCCAAAACTCTTGCTCCCAGGGAGTATGTACCAGGCCGGTAAAAGAAAATAGTGAGTTTTCAGGGTGCCACAAGGCTACCGGCGCTGGCCCGAGCCTTGACCCGAATTAAGATTAGTATGACCTGAAGGGCAAAAAACAAAAAAATCAAACTATAATAAATTCCCAACCCGAATTCTTTTTGCCGCATTATTACTGGGCAATTGACAACCGGGGCCGACTGGTAGTAACAACTATTTCAGAAGTTCGAGGCCTCGACACGGCTGAACGTTTCTTCAAAATAGCGGTTGAAACAAGCAGATCCGGGTCTGAAAAGGTTACAACAATTAAGGGCTACAACAAATAAAGAAGTGGTGCATCCGAAAGCCATAAACAATTTTGGGGGAAGCACGTTAAAGCACCTAATAATTCACTATTAAGTAACAGGCTTGAGCAAGTACATAGAGGGAGCAAGCCGCAGACTAAGCCGAGGCAGGAATTCAAGCGCCAGACCAGGGCGTTCAGGTATATTTGTGATTTCCATATAGCCCGCGGTTATTTCAGAGAAAGAGAATTTCGCAACGACTGCGGTAACAGCGATGAACCGGAAAGTGCATATTAAAGGCCACTTTCTGTGTTTAAAGAAGTAATTTCTGGCAACAAGACTGATCTGGAAGCAAAGTGAAATGTTACCGGTTCAAGGACCAGCAGTTTATTTGGAGGGATTCATCTGTTCAAGAAAAGTGAGACCTAGCACCTGACACAGCCGGCAACCCAGGTTCTTCCAAATCTTATACCTGTTACCCGCGTCACCACGTGAAAATACAAAAGGTTCAATGATTGATTATTCAATATATAAATATAAGCTTGGTGGCTACTTTCAGCTATTCTTTAGAAACCGCCTCTTCTCTGAATAATGGCAACCTCCTGTTCCAACCGCTGTACGTGGGCTATAATTCACAGCTCTCCTTCCTGATACTAATCCTACCCTTGGGTTTCGCTGCTGCCACAAGCGGTGTGAGTACGCCAGTTGCAGGCGAACTTGCCATTATTATTGGTCCGACGCTTAATATGACTTCTATTCATGGTAGTATTCATGGTAGAAACCTTTAACTCCCTATTTGCAGGGTACCTACCTACCTACCTACCTACTGTACCCGTCACAGCCGGAAGTTGGTGGTCATTTTTATTTTCCGGTGGCCCTGTTGCTCCCTTAAAAGTCCTTAGCTCATAAGCCGGCAAGCCCAGACGCTAAGGCTGACCCTACTCGCAAGTAAGGTCGAAATGATAGCAGTCAGCGGTACTCCAGTCAGACCGGTGGAATAGAGAGACCTTGGCTTATGGTACGATCAAGAGCTAGGGATAGCAGGATACGGGTACAGGTAGGGAGGAAATGGGGTAAAAGGAGCGTCTTCCCAGAAGCAGCGATGCTTGCACGGATTCAGGATGGCGTTATGAGGAGGGGACAATTCACCTTATAATTTTATACCAGGAATATTCCTAATAGTCGTGGTTATCTTTGCACCAGAAAGCATTTTAGAAAATAACAAATTAGTTATTGTAAAGGCATAAAAGAAAAAAAAGATAAATGGGTTGTTAAATCCCAACCCCTGGTTTACCAACTATTTACTCAAATCACTACCAATTCACAAATACTCATTTTAATTCCTTCTGCCGCCAATCCTCCAGAAACTTCAGCACCGTACTGAACTGGTCCACCCGGATATTTTTATAGGAGCTAACCCCAAAACGGCGGTAGATTTCCTGGAAAACGGACTGGTAATGGTTCTTCGATTTGTCTTGAGTCGTCAGGTATTCGGCCAGGGCTTTGACGGCCTGGCTTATTTCAGAAGCCTGATCATCCGTTATGCGGGCGGACGGAGTAATTTTCTTTTCGACGTTTGTTAATCGTTGGTCAAGGACCTTCACCAGAACGGCTGCCTGGTCGAGGCGGGAGTGGGCCCGATTAACACTTCGTTCTAGCTCCATCTGTTGTTCGGCCATCTGGGCTATAGCTAGCCCCATTTCCCGAATCTGGACCAGGGCCGCGCTGGGAGCCGGGACCGGTTCTTCTACTGTAGCTTCATTTTGAAAATAATTTGAAAGCACTTTGTAACAATCCCGCTGATAACGGATGACCTTGTCTTTTAGTTCAGGCTTAACTCTGGTAGCATTGACCCCAAACAACCAGCCATTAAGATATTCCAGGGGCAGGCAGATAGTTTCTCGCGGGCCTTGAACCGTGTTTATAATAACCACGGTTTGGATTTCGGACAGAACCGGATCGCGTTTGATACGCTGCAACTGGGATGACCAGTTGAGTTCCAGGTAGTCACACAGCGGCCGGAGGGGAACATAGATAGTTTCCCGACCAGTAGTCTCTTCGACCAGAGCAGCGGTAATGTCATCCCCATAAAAATCTACCTGGCGTTCCTCAACCGGGATTAAAGCTGCGGTTTCTTCGCTCATAATCTTTTATTCCTCGTCAGTTAAATTAATAGATCGAGGCCGCCTGGCCAAAATATACGGCACCCCTTTCGGGGTCGCACTCGCCTTCACTGAACCTCATCTGGCAACTTAATATAGGGCTACAAGACCCGTATTCCCTGAACCCTACCACAACAAACTCTAGAATTTATCGGTACCATCCCCAGGCGTTTTAATCGACAAATTCTTGAAATTGCTAGAACTAACCCGCTCTTCTACTACTCTTACCAGAATTCTTAGAACTGTCTCTAGTCCACTTCTGTCCGGGCTCCTCAGTACCAGCTTTTTGTTATGTAAAGTAGCTTGGCAGAACTCAGATCTAGTTTTTCGGGCCACCGAGCTGTGGGAGGATATTCCAATTTTTGCCGCCCGGCTGATAAAGCTTATAATAAAGCGCTTAAAAACCGGTCCGGATTGTAGCCTCTAAAAAACTTCCTGGCAAAACGAACTGAACCACTTAGACGCCCCTGGCGCCCGTTTACCCGGTGGCCCAAAGTTTCGCTAATCTTTCGCTCAACTCTTTTATTTGAGCTTTTTCAGCTCTGTTTGGCGCAGCTCCTGCTTCCTTCGAAATGCTCAAGCCTTCTAACTCACTTAAAACCTTACTCATCTTTTTAAGATTAGTTTTATACAGGCTTCTATAATCAGGGGTATTTGCAGCCATTGTCCCGGCACCCTGCCCCGACTCCGGTTCCCCCTGATAATCCCTATTGTTACGTTTTTCACTATCAGTATACTGTAGACCATTTGTGAAACTTGTAACAATGGTTGGTGTGTCATCTGAATGAGCCTGTGAGTAGGCTGGATCAACAATCTCGCTAGTTCCACTCTTAAGGCGGGCCTGAAGCTGTTCGCGGGTCAGGGAACCGGCCAAAACTTCATTTATAAAGGAGGCGCGCTGTGAGGGATCTTTAGCCTGGGAAAGTAGCCGGATATGGCCGAGCGTTTCCGGTTTTTGCCGGACCATTTCCTTTATATCCGCTGGTGCATTATAGAGGGCCAGGCGAAGCTTTATCCACCCCTCCCCCTTACCCACAATTTTTGATATTTCAGCGGCGGAAAGATTTTGCTCGATATTGAGATGCCCGATCACATTCGCCTCCCCCAGCGGAGTGAGATCCTCACGAGCAAAGTTTTCGCTCGCCATGATACGGGCCATCTGGGTATCACTAAGGTCGATAATCTTGACCGGCAGGGAGGTTATCCCGGCCTGACGAGCCGCCTCCTTACGGCGGTGCCCAAAAGCCAGTTCATACTGCTCCTGCAAACCCCGTTTGCGCCGGGCCAGGAGAGCGCCATAGAAACCATTTTGCCGGATGGAACTGACCAGTTCGGCCATGGCATTTTCGTCGTAAGATGGCCGGGCCAGTTTCTGAAAAGGATTATCCGTTAACTGCGTTAGGGCCACCTCTCGAATAGGAGTACTGCTGGCTTCCTTTTCGAGTTGCTCCCGCAAGCTCTCTCCGAAAGGCTGGTTCACCGCACCTGCATTATCAGGCCTGGCACCACCGAAGACCACCTCCCGACTGGTAAGGCGATTCATTGCCCCTGAAAAATCTTTTTTTGGACTCATTGCATTCTATCTCTCCCGCTATCGCTCTGCTATAGCCACTGCAATCTCCTGCCCACCCCTCGGTTGCCAGGTAAGGGGAGGATAAAGCTGTTCCCGCAGTCCCTGGGTCAAGGGGCTGTTTCTTGCCTGAGTCTAAGAAATAGACTTTGAGGTTCAGAACCAAAGACCCCCAAAAAGAGGGAGCCAGTTCCGAGACTGCTTATTTTAAGAAGTGACAAAACTGGGTAGACCCATTTTAAGAGCGATTTCGTCGGCCAGCTCCTGGTAGTCCTGGGCCACCCCGCTGTCACTGGCGTATAAGGGCAGCGGCATAGCCATGGCCGCCGACTCTCTGGCGACGGTCGAACGGCGCACCTCGGCTTTTAGAAGGTAGTCGCCATACCGGCCCTGAGCAACCTCCCGGACATTTTGCATGATGCGGGTCCGGTCGACCATTGTTAAAAACAGGCCCAGGAACTGATTGTTACAGTTATAATAATTGGCATTTTTGCGGGCTACGGCAAGGAGCGCCTTGACCGAACGCAGCGCCCAGGGTCCATCCACCGGTACCAGGAAGTAATCGGAAGCCGCCAGCACGTTTACCGAAAACTTGCCAAGGTTTGGTGGGCTATCCATAATAATCAGGTCATAAAGCTGGCGGGCCTTCTTGAGGGCCAGGGCCAGTCTTAAATCACTACCGGCTTTGCCGGGTAAAATCATTTCAACCTCGGCCAGTTCAACCGAGGCCGGAATAAGATCTACTCCCTTAAAAGCGGTCGGCATAGCTACCTCTACCGCGGTAGACCGCTCCATGTAAAGGTCCGAGACAGTTCCGCTTATAAGTTCGTCGCCGTTCTCATCGGTGTCCAGACAATCCACGCCAAGCTGTAAACTGACATTTCCCTGCGGGTCCGAGTCAACCACCAGCACTTTAAAGCCGCGCTCGGCAAAAAGGGCCGCCAGGGCCGCCGCTGTACTGCTCTTGCCCACCCCACCTTTCTGATTGCACAGACCAAGCGTGATCCCAAAAGGCTTTTTCTCAGCTATACCGCTCCCGGCCCCGGCATTTTCCGTCTCCTGAAAAGAATTACCATCCCGGTTAGAGCGAGACTTGAATTCAGACAGGTAATGTTTGAAATCGGACCCGGTGTCGTCTATCATTCGGATGCCACCCGCTTTTTCCGCTCGTAAGAGACCGCGCGAGATTGCGGCTCTCAAGGTAGCCGCAGGAATAAAATACTCCTGCTCAATTTCCTTCAAGGTTTTACGCATTTTGTTATTTCCAGCACTTTGGTTCAAGATTATGTGACGTTCTTATTACAATTCTAGCAACACAATCGTTACAAGTCAATATGTTTGGACCTCTACTTATCCACAGAAATAGTTCACGGTGTAAAACACTTCGTTAGATAATTCACAATCAGTCTACTGTAGCCTGATTGTGGAAAATTTCACAATTGGGTTGTCTTAACCCGAAATGATTTTATAAAGAAATAGTAACTATTCAGCCAGCCTGAATTGACTGAACTGCTAAACTATAGAACTATGACATCTGAGCAAGAAATAGAGCAGCTAAAAAGTGAAAATGCCCTGCTTCGAGAGCAAGTGGCCTCCCAAGCTGCTTTGATTGCTCAGTTAATCGAGCGCATTCAAGCTCTCGAGGAGCGCCTTTCGCAGGATAGTCATAATTCTTCTAAACCACCTTCCTCGGATGGCTTTGTCCGCCCACCCAAAAAGCGAAGCCTGCGCAAAGCCAGTGGTAAGAAAGCTGGTGGGCAAACAGGTCACCCCGGTCAGGCACTGCGCCAGGTCGAAAAGCCTGATGAAATCATTACTTACTTGCCCGATCAGTGCCAAAAGTGCCACTCCGACTTAAGTGAGCTAACACCGCTGGCTCAATACGAACCACGCCAAGTCTTTGAGTTACCCGCCCCTTACCGCCTGGAAGTAGTCGAACATCGGGCCTACTCTCGAAGGTGTCCGAGTTGTCAAACTCACACTCAAGCCAATTTCCCCCAACAACTAACCAATTGGGTGCAGTATGGACCAGGCATTAAGGCGCTCGCCACCTACCTGGTTAACTACCAACTCTTGCCGTATGGCCGGGCCAGCGAGTTACTCAATGACCTTTACTCGGCCCAGATTTCGCCTGGCACGCTGGCGATGTGGGTGGCCGAGTGCGCTGAGCAGCTAGCTGAAAGCGAAACCGCTATAAAAACAGCTATCAGCGGGGCCACCGTCTTACACTGTGACGAAACTGGCCTTTATGTTGAAGGTAAGCGGCAATGGCTCCATGTTGGCTCTACTTCAAAGCTGACTTACTATGCTGCTCATCCCAAACGAGGTAAAGCAGCCACCACGGATATTGATGTTTTACCCCACTTCAAAGGCGTAGCCGTTCACGATGGTTATGCCAGCTACCAATCTTACGATGGCTGTGAACACGCCTTGTGCAACGCCCATCACTTGCGAGAATTAACCTTTATCCACGAGCAATTCGCTCAGGACTGGGCCGGTCAATTCAAGAAGCTTTTAACCGACCTCAAAGCTGAAGTAGAAGCGGCCAAAGCCGCTGATCAAACTTCATTAAGTAAAGAGCGGTTAGCCGAGTATGAGCAGCGTTACCAAACGCTCCTCGAAGTAGGGCTGGCAGCTAATCCGCCCCCTTCCCCGTCACCGCCACTTGTTCATCCAGCCAAGCGCGGGCGGGTCAAACAGAGTAAGGCTAAGAATTTGTTAGACCGGTTGGATAAACACCGTCGGCAGGTCTTAAGATTTGCCTACCGCTTTGAAGTGCCTTTTGATAACAACCAGGCCGAACGCGATATTCGAATGGTTAAGGTGCAGCAAAAGGTGTCAGGTTGTTTTCGCACTACGAATGGAGCTGCCTATTTTTGTCGAATAAGAGGCTACCTTTCTTCAATGCGAAAGCAAGGTGAAAACCTGTTAGTTGCTCTTTTTGAAGCTTTTCTTGGCAAACCTTCTTTACCGCCTTCTTTGACCTGAATAGTTACAAGAAATAGAAGGGAGGCCAGAACAAATTAAGAGAAAATCATGAGAAAGCTGGGATAAACCCAGGAGTAAGTCAAGAAAAAGTCAGAGAGATAACTCCCTTTACCCCAGGTTGCGACAAAGCCTGCCCTCGCCCAGTATAAAAGGGTTAAAATACCAGACGTGGGGAAGGGAGTTTTAGAGGCTGGCAAATTAACGATTTTACCCAAAAGCAAAAGCCCTGAAAACCCCTGATAATAAGGTTAACTGCAAGGAACAGGGAAAAGGGGATAGGGGATGCTAGTAAAGTGTACCAGATAACGTTCGCAGGGATAAATGAAATGGTCTGGTTAGCAAGCCGGTTTATAAAAGTATGTAAGAAGTTTAGTTGCTGCATAACTTGAGAAAGGTGGAAGAGCTAAAAGAGACACCCAGGCTCACTCTGGCTGAAGTAAATTAGCAGGTAAGACACAAAGATCAGAAATATGTGGTTAAAGCTTTTCACGTGGAACATTTTAAAGTTCCCGTTCAATCGAAGCGCTGCCCTGGTCTGGTCCAAATTCAAAGCACGAAAAGCCTGAAGAAAGTGCCGGAAATATCCACACATTCCAAAGGTTGTGTATAACCTGAGTGTTCTTGAGAGACTTAAGGAATTGCTTTATTTGGCCGAGTTTGTTAGAGTCGGACCTAAAGAAAAATAAGTTTAACCTTTGATCACACCAGCCACGACCCACTAATCAGGTCATCAAAAGTAGCAAGCCCAGGAGCTTATCCTATGCCTTCAAATATCAATAATAGAAAAACTGGGCGCCCTCGATTCGATAGCAAAGTCCGGGTGGGCCGGTCCGCCGATATTGTCATCTTGAGCGCGGAAGCGCGCAACCGCCTGCTGGCAGGGATTGCCGGAATTAAAGAGCTAATCGGTTCAAACGAACCAAAAACGCTGGTAAACGACTCTGCAGTTAGAGAACTCGTTTTTGAGTATTACCAGGATGCCCTGGTGCTGTTAAAAGAACCCCACAATGCCGAGTACGTCGACGACCTGATGTATTTCTTTGAGCTGGTACTCTGGATGGGCGGCAAACAGGCCAACCTTACCAACGCTCAGATAGAAAAGAATATGCCTGACAACCTTGAGGGCTTTATAAAAGCCATCGAGGAAGTAGAAGGTTTTGAAGAGCTCTTTGAAACCGAGAAGGAAAGCCACGACCGGCTGGAAAAGGCAGAAAATGTTAATTTGCATACAATGGCTTCCCTCATCTACCAGGTAGCTCGCGAGGCCGTCAGCAAAAATACTTTCCAGCATATCGATGGGACTTTGTTCCCGACCTACCCCTTTCAAAAAGGAAATGCCAGTGGCGAAATCCAGTTAAGGCCAATCAGCATGGACGACCTGGACCAGCTGCTACTACCGCAAGAAAAGGTCGAGGAATTCGTCACCAAAATGTGGCAGCAACGGGAGGAACTCTCCGACCTGGATGCCGATGTCCTGGACGTGCTGTGCCATATCTGGCTGGAGCAGGTTAATACCCCTAACGACTGGGCCTACGCGGACGTCGATAAACTGGCCTCGCTCAGGGGTATAAAAAAGCAGATCAGGAGCGATGGCAAGGAAGGTAGTTACCCCAAAAAAGCCCGGACTTCTCTCCTTAGGGCTCTCACCCATATCCAAAACCTCTGGTTAAATGTGGGCCAGATGGAAATCTATGAAGGTGACAAAGAAAGCGGGCGGCGGCGCAAGACCATCAAAAAAGATGTTCAAAGCCGGGCTTTTATAATCTCGGACCGGGTCGGACAGCTCCGTATAGATGGCTTTATGGATGTGCAGAGCTTCCGTTTCCAGCCTGGAGTACTCTTTGGGACCTATCTGTTTGGACCGGGCCGCCAGACAGCGCTCCTTTCAGCCCAGGCTATCCAGTATGACCCCTACCGGCAGAAATGGGAGAAACGGCTGGCCCGCTATCTGAGCTGGCAGTGGCGCGTCCAGGCCCGGCGCAGCGACTATATGCGGCCTTACCGGGTCGGTACGCTCCTGGATGCAGTCGGCACCGAGGACTACAAAAACCGGCCGGACCGTATTCGAGAACGTCTGGAAAAAACCCTGGACGTACTGGAGCAGGATGCGGTTATCTCGCGCTGGCAGTATGATCGCTGGGACGAGAATGACGCCGAGCAACAAAACTGGTTCGAAATCTGGAGGAAAGCCACCATCCTGATCGAGCCGCCCGAATCTATAATGGCCTGGTATAAGTCGATTGAGAAGCCGCAACGGGGTGAACACGAAGCCCGTCTACCAGAACGTACCCCTTCCTTCGAATTGGGCGCGAGCAGTCTCGAACCGGAGGACCTGGCCCGGATGATTAAAGACCATCGCAAAAAAATGGGCCTCTCCCAGATAGAAGCGGCAGAAGCGCTCGAAGTGGCCCAGAGTTACTTCAGTAAGCTCGAACGCGGTGTAGCCAAGGCGTCACCGGAAATAATCGAAAGGATCGCTAACTGGATTAAACAAACCCTAACCGATTCTGACCTGAGCTGAAGTGACCTGACCTGATTCAACCACTACGTTAAACCGTTAAATCGTTCTCCCGGACTACCTACCCGTTACAAAGATTTGCCAGGAATATTAGGATTATTTGGTTGTCTATCGCGCCAAAACCCAAAAGGTTTTCCAAGAATAATTTTCTCAAATAGTTGTCTATCGTGCCAGAACCTCAAAAACTGGAAAACCTCTTATTTCTAACTTCCCCTGCCTTTCCCGGTAAATACAGCGTTTTATTTGGACCATTTACAACCTTTACCCCCGGTTCAGGAATAATTATTCCCATTTTGTTGTCCATCTCGCCAAACTCACAGGCAAAAAAGTTATATTAAACCAGCCATCGCCAGGAATACAGGAATAATTAAAGGTCTCCCATCGGTATATCTTCGAGTATTATTCCTGCCAAAAGTTAAAATACAAAAAGGAAGCCGATTTCTCGGCTCCCCGGAACATTTACCCCCTATGTTAGGCACCTACGAACCACTTAGCCATATGCCCTGACCCCAGGAATATTATTCCTGTTTGATTGTCTATCGTACCAAACCAGCCAGAAAATCTTACCTCAGACCGGCCTTCTGACTGGTCGGCCAAAGCTAAAATCCGGGCTATTATTCCTATCCAGGAATAATATTCCTGAATTGTTGTCCATCCTGCCTGTTTTGTTGTCTATCCTGCCGTCATGGTTACCTATGGTGCCAACTAATGAGTTTTTCTGAACTTAAAATAGCCCTTATTACTGTCTAATAAGATTCATGATTCTTAGCAGTCATGAATAAACTTCAGGAATAAACCCAATGTGTAAAATATAGAGGCAAACCTTAGGAAAGGAGGTTTGTTTTATGTTACCGGACAAATAAGCAATCTACCGCTTAACCTTTGCACTAATGAAGAAGGCAAAATAAACACTTAATAAGTCAGAAAAGCGTGTAGGTAAGTAAATAAGGCAGCTGACTAATTAAGTAGGTAAGAAGAAAAAAGGTAAGAAAAGACGTAGAAGTAGACCTAGAAGAATAACCAAACCGGGACCACTATCAAACAACCTTTTAGTAAAAACAAGAAAATCCGGTAGAGTTTCGCCGCCCACTCGGATTTTCATGAACTCAGGCCCTTAAAATGAGCCCTGTATTAGTTTTGTTAATTTTGTTTTGGCCGCCTGGAGAACAGTCATCCATAATGAAATTAATATGGTCGGGAATCACTGTTAAGGGTATAGGAGATTATTTGTTATGCCAAGGAATTCAAATATTTTTGAAACAACCGGTCAAACCTTTACGGCTATCCCAAATTACTTTCTCGACCATATTGCACCTAACCTTAGCGCGAGTGAGCTGCGCGTGATGCTATATATATATCGCCACACCCTTGGTTATCACAAGCTGGCCGACTCTTTATCTTATGACCAGTTTCTAAATGGGATTACTACCGGTGATGGCCGGCAACTTGATGAAGGCGCTAAAGTCTCAAGAGGGTCGCTGGTAGGGGCACTAGCTTCGCTAGAAACTCAGGGTTTGCTTGAAAGGGTACACCAAAAAGGAACAAATAAAGCTCTTATAACTACCTTTCGGGTTCTTTTCCACACTTTCCCCTTGACCACTTCCCCAAACGGAAAAATCTCACTACAAAAAGAAGTTTACATAAATAATAATTCGGTGGGAAGTAGTGGAACCGAAAATAGAAATAGAGTGGCGGTATTGGTCGAGGTTGGGGCGACAACTTTCCAGGAGAAGGCCCAAAATTTAGACCTTGAAAAGTCAATTTTTTCCCTTGAAGAGGTCCGAAATTTAGACCTTACAAAAGAAGTAATTCAAAAAAAATTAAAAATAAACCGGGTGGCGGAAACTGTAAAATTGATTTTGGATAAGATACCAGATATTTCACCGAGGGAAGCCAAGAATCTGGTAGACTTAGCTTTGTCACAAACACACGGAAGGGATACGGACTATGTCAGACAGCTTGTAGATTATGTATCTTCAAATTCGAGAGTCCAAAATCCGGCTGCGGTCTTAACAGCCCTGATTAAAACTAATCAGGTACGCACCACCCAAACCCTTGGATTAGCAAAAGTGGGTTCCACTACCGGTCTAACTGCCCGCCAGTTCAAAAAGAGTCAGCACAGGCCAATTGATTTCTCAAAATATGCTCCAGGAGGGAAGTACGGTCATCTTTTCTCACCCTCACCTGATTCTAAACTTTACTATTCTGACCCTACCCCACTTTAGTGGAGGGTCAGAAAGGACGAGATAGGGTTAGTTTTTCGAAAACTTTTGGAACGCCATAACCCAGAGATGAATGGAATGTAGCCAAGGACTTTTGTAAAATAACACGAAAACATGGCGTATTTTTAGTTAAACAACCCCTTGAACTTCCTAATAAATGGTAAACTATTACAAATTATTTCTGCTCATGAAGTTAATTGAACTCGGCTTGTTCTTCTCTCCACTTTATCAGGGTAAGGTCACTTTTTTCAAGCTTATAAACTGTAGTGAAAAGACAGCGCATTTGCCGCAGTAATAGGTTTTATAACCAAGACTGGTTAACTTCTTACGCAAATGGGTCTTCTCATTTTTACAAAAAGGACACTTCATTTTAAGTTCCGTTCTTTGACTTTAGTGGAATAGGGGTTTGAGAAGGCATTTTATCAAATTTGTAAAAGTTTGGCTAACGAGTAAGCGTTAAACTAAACGGTCCAGGTTTTGTTCAGCATTATTGTTACTGGGCTGAATTCTGACGGAACCGTCGACGAAGAAACCACTAACAATTAACCGAATTATCGGATTTTATCAGTCCTGACACACTTTAGCAAAGGGTTGGGTGTAACGTATAACGGTTAGCAAATTTATAAAGTAAAGTTAATATTTTTAGATTAAAGATAATTCAGCCAGTGACTTTCCAGATTTTTATCGCTTTATCATAGCCTGTACTGGCCATATATTTTCCGTTTGGACTAAAAATGACCCTGGTAAGACCTCCATCAGGATTATCAATCGTTTTCTTAAGTTGACCAGATTTTGTATCCCAGAGACGAATGGTTTTATCTGAACTCCCGCTAATAAGGGAATTCCCGTCCGGGTTATAGGCAACTGTCGTTACTTCCGAAGTATGGCCGGTTAATGTTTTAACTTTTTTGGTTTCAGTTATGTCCCATATCTTGATTGTTTTATCAGTACTGGCTGCTGCCAGCAAGTCCTCCTGTTTTGGATTAAAAGCCAAACTGTAATATTCGTCTGAAACCCCGACCAACTCATTTACCGGATAGGGGCTTTGTATATTCCATAACTTTATGGTTCGTTCAAGACTACTGGTCGCGAAAGTAGTGCCGTCACGGTTAAAAGCGATTGAGAGGACTGCCCTGGAATGCGCACGGATCGATAGAACGTTTGTCATATCGCGCATATCCCAGGCACGTACCAATTTATCTGATCCACCACTCAAAAGAAATTCACCACTCGGGCTAAAAATTAAGACGGATATTGACCCGTTGTGGGCCTGGGGGATAACAGTATGGACTTTAGATTTTGCCATATCCCAAATAATTATATCCGAATCATCACCTGCGCTAGCCAGATACCTGCCATTTGGGCTAAAGGTGGTGCTGTAAATCGTTCGCTGATGACGTTCCAGTTTAAATAAGAATTTACCTGTTTCAACTTCCCAAATTTTTATTTGGCTATCTCGTCCGGCACTTACTAGAAACTTGCTTTGCGGATCAAAAGTTAGTGCCCAAACAATTTCATTATTGGCCAGCTGGATTGCTCGCTCTTCCTGTAGCGAGGTATAAGTTAATGGCAAATCGGCTTCTTTTACTACTGGCCGGTCTGCTTTTGCCGCCTCTTCAAGTGGGGCTCCGTTTAATAGAACTGCTTCGGTTTCAGAAACGCTTACCTCTCCAACCGGAGAATCTGTTTCGAGCTGTTCCTCAGAAATTTCTGTAGAACTTTCTGTTCCAACAACCTCATTTCTTTCAGGAATACTAAAACTTTCCAATGACGGTTCAGTACCAGGAGAAACCTTTTCCGGGTTTATGTTTGGTTTATCAAAAGTTTCCGAAAGTTGCAATTGAGAAGAAGTTGCTAACTTTTGAATTCTTGAGTGAATGTCCCATAATCTAAGAGTGCCGTCCTGGGAGCCTGCAATCAGGTTTTTTCCATCTGCGGTAAAGGTAATTGTACTTATGGCTTTGGTTGCAGCAACAAGGTTTATTAAATTCTGGCCGGTATTGCTACTCCAAACTTTGATAATGCCACTACTATCACCACTGGCTAACAGGCTGCCATCAGGGCTAAAGCTTAAAGTATTAATTGCCCCCTCGTGACCTACCAGGGTTTTAACAAGGTTATTTGTGGTTATTTCCCAGAACTTGATAGTTTTATCGCTATAGCCTACTGCGACCATTTCTATGTCAGGACAAAAAGCAATTGAGTAGGGGAATTCTATTGATCTTAAATTAAGGATTAATTCCTTATTTTGATAACTCCATACTCTGGTGAAATGGTCTGAACAGACGCTACCAAACCATTTTCCATCCGGGCTAAAAGCTATAGCATCCACTTTATTTTTATGTTCGTCAAAAGTAAGACTGGCTTCGCCCGTGGTAATATTAGAAAAAATAATTTTATTATCGGCTCCGGCGCTAGCTAAATATTTTCCGTCCGGACTGAATTTAATTGATAAAACGCCCTTTGTATGCGCTTTTAGAGTTGTTATTTCATCGGCAGTAATAACTGACCAAAGTTTTACCGAATTGTCTTCTGAACCACTTGCTACAAATGGATGCTGGGGGTGCCAAGCCACCGAATTGACACTTGCTGAATGACCTTCAAGGGTTAGCACGCCTTCCCCACTCTCCAGGCTTAAGAAATTCAGTTTCTTATTACCACCAGTTAGCACAGCAAATCCGTTCGGGCTGGTGGTTAAGGACCATACTGGCCCGGTTTGTTTCGTTTCCCAAATACATTTATCAAGAACCGGCTTAGCTTTTTCCGGCCCTCTAGAATTGTCCTCCTCTGGTAAAAGGGTTTCCTGAGTTTTATTTTGAGATGTTAGGGTTTGAGAAGATACATTGTTGATAGCTTCGGGAACTTTTATTATTTCAATAGCGGCTTGTTGGTTTTCGGTTGGTCCTTTTATTTCGAGATGGGTTAATGGATTGTCCTGTTGAGCACCAGTTGCAGTTACTATAACCGCTGGATCCGGTTCAATTACCTCAAAAGCTGTTTCCTTAGATTCAACCGTTGTTGTGGGGGGATTCAAAAGTATATCAAAATCCCAGAGTTTAATAGAATTTTCGGCACCGGAACTATAGACAGTTTTGCCATCCGAGGACAGTGCTATAATCTTTACAGACTCATCAATGTTATCAATGCTGGCTATTGATTTGTATTCCCAGGCATCCCAGGTTCTAATATGTGCATCATTGCTTCCACTAATTAAGTATCGTCCATTTTTACTATAAACCAGACTATAAACGTGGTCTGTGTGACCTTCCAAACTGCGGACCAATTTGCCAGATGAAACATCCCAAATGCAAATAGTTTTATCGGCTGAGGCTGTTGCAAGTTTATGTCCTCCAGGACTAAAAACTAGCGCAAAGACTTGGCCATTGTGTTCAGACTCAAAAGGCCGACTTGATCCATCGGGTAATTTCCAGATTCTAATTTTTCGATTCTTACCTACCGCTGCGAGTTGTTTACCATTTGGACTAAAAGCAACCTTATAGACGGGGCTATTAAGCTCATGTAGGATGCGTTGGGTAGAGTAATGGCCCATATTCCAAAGGCGAATGGTTTTATCTTCCGAACAACTGGCAAGCAAATTTCCACTTGGGTCAAAATTAAGGTCGTACACCGGGCCCGTATGGCCCGACAGTATTTTTAAGCAATTTCCGCTGACTGTATGCCAGATTTTTATTGACTTATCATTACTACAACTGGCAAAAAGGGCACCACTAGGACTAAAGACGACTGAATTAATTCTTTCGCTATGAGCCGAAATACTTTTTAAGCTAACATGCAGTTTCGCATCCCAAATAATGATTTTTCCAGTTCTATCGCCACTTACAAAGAATTTGCCATCAAAACTGGTAGCGAGTGCTGTTACCAGGTCAGAATTTTCCTCTAATTTATGTGCCCACAAAGGGGCATTAGGGATTGGTTGTTGGATTTCTTCCAACGGTTTTTCAGATTCTAAATTGGTTATTGTTTGGGGGCTGTTGGTATCCTCAACCGGATCTGTACTTTGATTTTGTTCCGGTTGTGAATTTACTGATTGTGCTTGTGATTCATCCGGCTCATTAGCTTTTTCCTTGCTCTCAACTTCAACTGACTCTGGGGTTGGTGTCTCCGTTCGAGCACTGAATTTAGCCCCTTTGAGAGTATTTAAATCCCAATTCAAGAAGGCTGCCGGACGTAAAGTTACAATTGCTGCTTTCCCGGCGCTGGCGAACCATTTTCCATCCTGGCTTAAAGCAACCTGGGTTGTTCCAACCCCAGGTTCACTCCATTGGTTTATCTGGGTTCCATCGGCAATATCCCAGAGTCGAATGGTTCCATCTTGGCCGCTGCTGACCAGTAACTTACCATTCTGACTGAATGCCAGTGAAGAAATTTCTCCAACATGGCCGGTAAAGCTAAAAACTTCTTTTTCGTCTTGAATATTCCAGAGAATAATTTTACCGTCTATACTACCGCTGGCAAGCAATCGGCTTTCACGATTGAAAACCACCTGATTTACTTCGGAATTATGCCCAACCAGGTTTATCTTAAAAGTTCGGCGGTCTTTTACCTGCCATAAGTTAATTACAAAGTCAGCGCCTGCACTGACAAGCCATTTCCCATCCGGACTAAAGGTTAGGCCGAGTACAGCTTTACTGTGCCCACCAAAATTCCACATGAATTCCTTCTTCTCCGTACCCCAAAACCTGATGCTACCGTCTTGATGCCCAGTGGCAAAATAGGTGTTCTCCGGGTGGTAAACGAAACAGTTGGTGACTCCTACTTGTTGGGTGGACCATGTTTCTGTTGTATTTTTTTCTAAATTCTGGAATAAAATCTGGCCATCTTTTAGGGGGCTAACCAGAATTTTGCTGTCTCGGCTAAAGGTTAACCACTTGGTGGCAAGATTGGGAAATGTACGAGTACCAATTTTCCTATTCTGAGTTAAATCCCAAAAATTAATTGTTCCGCTAACGCCAGTGGTTATCAGGAATTTGTCGTTCGGTCTGAAAACCAGGTTCGCAACTTCTTCAGAATGTTCAAGCAGTGTTTCTTTGGCAAAATCATTAGCAAAATTGGGTTTGAAAAGCTCTGAAATCCAATTAAAGATAGGAGTAATAATAGGTATTGAAATCCCTGTGGCCGGATCGTTATTGGGATTTTCAGAAATAGTCTCTGTGCCAGTGACAACACCGACTAAATTACCTGATTCTTGTTTTTCCGATTCAGTTGGGACAATCTGGTCAACTTGCTGCGGCGCCACTTGTGCGGCAGGTTCAGCCTGAGGAATTTTGGAAACTTGAACCAGTTCGATTTGAAGCTGCTCAACTTTTTGCTGTAGTCCAATTAATTCCTTCTCATTACCCTTGGCTTTATTTTCCTGTTTATCTAACTCGGATTTTAGGAGCTTATTTTCTTCAAGCAACTCGGCAAACTTATTTCGGAGATGAAGTTTGTCATCCTCTAACTCTTTATTTTTTATCTCAAGTTGTTTTAGTTGCACTTGAGAAGAATTATTAGAATTAGCTCGATTATTTGTGGGTTTTGAACCTCCTAATTGCAACTCAAATTCAAGCTCATCAATACGTGATTGCAGCTCATCTTTCTCAATTTCGAGTTCATCAACACGCTCCCTTACTTTACTAAGGGATTCACCCTGGTTAATAAGCTGCCCGATAAGAATCTGGTTCTGACTTTCCGCACTTTTAAGTTTCTCATTGAGATTTTCGATTTCGTTAGACATGGTAAATATTTAAGATTTTATCCCTGTATTTAACCTGATTGGATTTATCTACTAATAGCCGTTTTTGTACTGCCTCCATGTTGCGTTACGCGCGGGCGACATTTGACCTTGACAGCTCTACTGGTAAAACTCTGGTCCGTGGATTTGTTGGCCCAGGTATACGCTTCTCCCGGCATCAGGTTAACTAACTGGACAGGAGTTAATTCGTCTAAAGCCACCTGTGCTTTTTGAATATGTTTAAGCCAGTTGGCCGAGTTAAACCTGTGTAAAAGCATTATTGAAGACAACTCAATAATTGCAAGAGGAAGAGAAGGTGGATCTTGGGAAGCAATCATAATTGAAACACCCTGGTGTCTCATCTGACGGACCACTTCCACAATATGGCTGGTTAAATCCTGATTGCTCATATATTTGTGAGCTTCGTCAAAAACAACCAGTTTGTTAAAGTCCCGTCCGGCGTTAGCAAAAATATTGAGCATAACCACAAACAATCCGAGTGCCTCATCCTGCTCAATCAATTCGTCACGCACATCAACAATAATCATGCGACCAGGCTTTAATTTCTCTGCCAGGCGGTAACTATCATTAATAAACTGGCCGGCAAAATTTAACCGCATTAAAGCTAATTCCTTCTGGTTTTGATTCAGACTGGATGCTTCAATACCTTTTAACAGGTTGTCAAGAGTGAGCTCAGAGCGATATTTCCGCATAATCATCGTGATTTGAGTTATATACATTGATTGGTTGGAAACCGCGCTCATCAAGAATTTCCAATCCTTAATACTTAGTTCACTGGAATGAAAATAAATAGGTTCAACCCTAATTGAAGGGAATTCTTCTTGTCGTTCGACCAGTTTATCAGGTGTGGTTAAAAGCAGAACGTCATCAAGGGAAGCTGGTTTTGCCCCGTAATCATCGGCCAGTTTCTGGATTTCTTGCTCCTTACTGTTGGGTTTTACCATCGTTACAAATTCCGGAGCATAATCTTGTGACTCATTATAATGAAAAATAACGGTTGCAAGTGGACTGGGGAGCTGGTTAATTTTTGGTAGCTCTTTGGTCGCCATTTCAACGATACTGCCCAACGTATAGCTTTTTCCGCCACCCTGAACACCAAAAAGACTAATAGTATTACAACCATTCAAATCAATTGCGACTGTCCTGTTGCCGGAGCGGCCAAGTATCCCAAATTGGGGCGTTGGTGTATTATCGCCTAACAAAACTTCAAAAGTTGGAGGATTAAGGTCTTCCTTTTGGAACTCGGTAACCGGTGGTTTTTCAGGTTCAACTTTTTCACTTTTAGCTGTATTGGAATCGACCTGAATTACGGCACCCAACCCGTTTTGCGCCGCAGGTTTTACCGAGGTATTCCTTGAACGCTCAGTATGATCCTCAGATTGAATTTCATTGACCCCTTTATTTGTTGGAGAAGCACTATTTGATTCTCCCCCTACCTCTGCTGGAATTTGAACATTTGTAACCGGCTGCTCAATTGGCAAGCTGGTGGTGAGTATCTGGCTTTCTCCGGTTAATCTTTTCCGCCGCTCCTCCAGGATTTGAGCCATTCGGTTTAGCGTATGGGGTTGGAAGAAAGTAGTTACCTCATTAAAGGTGGGATCCGTTTGCATCGGTATTTCAAGAAAACCGCCTTCTTCGGTAATATTTTCTTCTTGTGAACTTTCCAGGTTTTTTTGTACCCCGCCTCTTTCGAGTAACTTATTAATATAATCCCTTCCGACCCGTATTAAAGGCAGTGATGGATTATCATTTTGAGGTACAAGGTCAACTCCATTAAACTCAAAAATCAATCCTAACTGCTCAAATTCAAGGGTATAGCCATTGTCGAGGTTATTAAGCACTTTTCGCATTTCATCTGCAGCCGACCTACTTAAGAGCTTGTGCCGTATACCTCTCTCAAGGTAATATGATAGTAAATTTGCTAATTCTTTAACCTTAAAAGGCCGATCCAGGCGGTCCGGCTCGATATAGACGGGATCGAAATGCTTCCTTAGCACTTCAATAGAGTTTTTTAACTGGTCGGAGATTTGCTCGCTCAAACCCGCAAGAGCACCAAGTGTTAAAAGGGTTTGTCGGGCTTTTACCTCCACCAATCGAAAATGAATTCGACTATTCTTAGAGTCAATTTGCACTAATGCCAGGTCAGTACGTTTGAGGGATATTTCTTGCTCAAGCAAACTTTCTTTCTGGGCGGTGGTAAAAAGTTCACTATGGGCATCTAAAGGTATTACAAAGCGATCTTGTAATAACCCATATTTTTGCAAAAATAATTGTGCTAGCACAAGGCCGGTCACTTCCTCTCGATGAGTATAGGAAGATAAGAGCTTTAGAACCAATTTGCCGCTTAAACTGCGTAAACTATTTAGGAAAAGTTCTTCCTGTCCCTGCCCATAAGGAATGCGAAAATTTAGCAATGATGGTTGCACCAGGCGGATAATTTCGCTGGAAGACCGCGTAGTCAGAAGTAACCTTTCGCCTTCACTGGTTAAATATTCCGGGGTATGATCAAGAAGATAAATAGGCTGGTCGCCTGCGGATGGAGTTACAAAGCCGTCAAAATATTCCAACCCCAGGTTTCGATCCACTGTAAGAACCCAATCGGAATACTGGTGAACAAGGTATATAAACCGCTTTTGCATATCCGAAAAATCCAGTTCGATTACTGGAACAGGAAAGGTACCCCGCCCTGCTCGAGAGCGGCCTTCCGAGTAAATTGCTTCTAGGATCTGAAAATTCTCTAAAACCTCGGCCAACTGTGCCGATAGACGGAAATTTTCTGAAGAACCTGGTAATTCCTTACACGGTTGAGGGTACAAATTTTGTTGCCAGAGAAAGCTGCTTGTTTGACTTGGCATTATTTGCCGTAATTCTTGAGAAAGACCATAAACAAAGCTTGAACGGTCCTGGCGGTTTGTGACGGACAGATTCGTAACTACCGGAAAGAAGTTCAGAAGAAATGAAACATGAGCTTCGTAATTCTCAGGATTTTTGAGGAAATCAAATAAAGAATTCCGTGAATATTTCAACTTTGGAAAAAGGTGATTACGACTTGCGGCAACAAAATCATCCTGGTTCTCGCTAATTTGTCTCTGAGGATTTAACAGATTCTCGAATGCCTCACCGACCTCAAAGCCATCGCTACTTTCAGAAAAAAGACGTACCTGGTATTTTAGGGAGCTAAAACTTGCTTGTATTTTAAGAATAGAATCAACAATTTCCAGCCCATCACCAGGGTTAAAGACATTGATTTTGAGAGTATCAACATAGGGATGCTGATAAAGATACCTTAGCAGTTTATGGGTTAATTGATCCTGTCCATTATCTCCAGAATTCGAGAAAGTACGGAACAGTCCAAGTGATTGCTCAATTGAAGCTCTCACTGAGTGGGTATCTTTGGTATTGGTAGCTAGATAAAGTTGCCAGAAATGCCCCCCGATTGTACCACTATCTATATATAGACTATTTTGACCTGCCTGCCGGTTAAAAAGCATTGGTGGGATATTAACGGGGGACAATTCACTTTCAAGAGCCTGCCTGACTTCATTATATAAACGCCTAGCAGTCTCTTTTTTGACTGACGTAATTCGTTCTGTCCAGTTTTTTATTAAAAACGCTTCTTGTAAATGCCATAGCAATCGAACCGGGTGTGTTGGAGAAAGCAGCAAACCCTGTCGTGAATTATGGAGTCCATAAGGTACTTTTACTTCAAGGACATCAAGGTCAAGAAAATTCGGATCATCTCTTATAAGTTGTAAAGCGTCTTCCCGGCTTTCGGAAAGTAAGTTTTTCACATCTGAGAGCCATTCATTGTAGGCAACAACGTATTCTTGAATTTCCTTACTGTAAAGAGTTAAATCAACAATACTTGTAATGAAAGTTTCGTTTGCAGGAACTGCTTTCGCAGCGCCATCTTCCTTTATTCGCATACCTGAAGCGGTACTTAGTAACCTGAAGAGATTGCGGCGGGCATTTAGGAACCGTAGAGGGGCGTTTTCGACCTCTTTTCTCTGATTGCCGCGTCGCTTAAGATTTACCCCTCCGGTTGTATTGACTTCAGTGTAATCTAGTAACCAGCGCCCCAACTCAGCCGGATTTTTAAGGGTTTCTGTTTCTACCAGACGCAAATCAGGACTTGTTGCAACAGAGTAAACATTTTTTTCATCAAAGGCTATCGTAAAAAGTGCTTCTTCTGAAACTCCTTTTTTAAGCGAGGTTTCCCAGCGGAGCTTGGTTGGTAATAAATCAGCTTCGTTATCTATACCTGACGAATCCGGGGTAATGAATTGGTTCCAGGCTGCTTCAAAAAGAGCAAAGGCATAACTTTTTACCGCCTGATTACGGGTAGGAGGAGGAGGTGGTGGTGGTCCTGGTGAAAGTGTTACCCAGATTAAATCACTTTCGTTAATTTTTTGGGAATCAGGTTTTGAGAGATCTCTGGCTATTTCATCATTTATTTGCTGATTCGAATCGTTAAAAGCCCGTACCCGGATGAAATATAACCCTTCTTCCAACCCTAACTTGTCCAGTTTGGTAAGTTTCTTTGAACAGGTTTTATATTTATGTTTGGGCTTCTTAACAATCCCAGGATATTCAGAAACTGCACCCTGGTCGTTCACAAATTCAATCCTGAAATAATCTAATTCAGAACTTTGGATGGATGGCGGATTAGTGCTCCAATAAACAATTAAACTATTATTATTACTCAGGTCAAGAATAGCCAGATTATCTTCTAGAGGAAGTTCACTGTATTTAGTAAAGTAAAGTTCAATTGTACCGCTACCCATATCGAGCCAAGGAAGTTTATCAAAAGATAAGTGATTGTACTGAGGGTCGGTAGCAATTTTGGTTGTCCAGGTTTGGCTACGCCCGGTGCTGGTATAACGCAGCAAGTTGTACAAATCTGTTTGGATGGTATTTGGTACAAGGTTTAAATTGTGTAATCTTACCAGAAGACTTTCTCGCGGGTCCTGTATTTTAATTACGGTTTCCTGATTCGTTGCCAAACGGGCAGCTATTCTGCCTGGGTCATTTGCCAGCTCAAAATCGGGAAATAATCCTAACTGATAAAGCGAGCCACCCAAAGCTGCATGGCTTCCGCCGTTTTCTTTATAAGAAATGTAGTAGCGAATCTCGGTCTCTGGCGTTAGAAATTTTCGGCCGGGGTCAATCTCTTTAACCCGTTGAAGTATATTTCGAGCTTGCCCTAAATTTGTCAGAGTTTGACCTGACATTGTTTGGAAAAGGCGTTCCTTCATTTGCTCCAGGATATGCGGTAATGGAACTTCGACAAAAGTACTGATGTCAATAGAGTCGTTGGCAGAAGTCCGCGTCCCGGCAGGGATAAAGACCATTAAAGGGCGTTCTTCATTATTTCGCAGTTCAATCAATTTTGTCGAAGTTGCTTGCCAGGATTCTGTCGGATTTTCATCCAATAAAAAAATGTCGGCATTCACATCTAAAATCCGCAGGCGCTGACAGACCTCTATCATGGTTTTCCTGGGTAATGTTGAAATCCGTGAACATTGACCCGGTTCAGCATTTCTTAAAAAGCTCGCTAACTCAGCCTGAACACTTTCAACAAGCAGATTCTGGAAAATATTTCCTTGTGTTGTAATTAGGGCAACTGTCATTAATTCATCCTCAAAATTGAAACCTTAAAGTCAGCCAAATTTCTTAGCCTTTTAATCAATCTGGTAACGTGGCTTTATCGTTTGCGAGTTATAAGCATCACTAAGGTCGGTATAGAATCCAATTTCGCGCAAGCGGTCTTTTAACGCCTGGATATTTTGCCGAAAAGCTTCGCTGTCTGTAATTTCGGCCTGCTGATTGTAAGATGAGTCCATACCATTTATCACAAAACCGTACCGCTGGCGCAACCATTCAATAAACTCATTTATCCTGATAACTTTTGTGCGATAGTTACCCTCACCTGTTTCTTCGAGTACCGCAATCTGCACCAGAATTTCAAGTAGCTTGCTACCAATGTGGAAACGCCGAGGCTTCCTGCTGCCTTGAGGCTGCACCACCATCCCTTCTTCCGAATTCTTTTGAGTAGTAGCTTCTAAAAGTTCAGAAAGATATTTTTTATGAAATTTACTTCTTGCGGATGTGATTAGTTCTACGTATTTATCATAAAAAGATATTTCCATGTTTTTAATTGCTACTATTTCAGGTTTCTCAACATGGTCGAAAGGTTCATCCGCAAAAAGCCCATTTACTTTGCTTAAAAAATAACCCTCAAAAGTAAATGGTTGGTTAGCTAATAAGCCAATCAACTGTTGGATTGAAGGTTCCCCATTTTTCAAAGTACTTTGTGAAAATACCCCCATTGTCTTAGCAAAAGGTACTAAAACATTAACCGCGAAAACAGCCCTGATAAAGTCATTCATTGAATCATAATGACGAGCAGTGTTGGCCGCCGAAATTTGGGCCATTTTGGAATTTGGGTTTGAACCCATATCCATGATCAGTTCAAGGGGCGAAAAATACGATGTTTTATCGTAAGGAGTAGGTTCTGGTGCGTTCTTGTTTCTAACCCAGGTAGGAAGCTCATTTGCCAGCCTGAAAAGGTAGAGCGCCAGGTGAATACCCATCATCACTTTAATATATTCAATGAGGATGTGGCGCGGCATCAAATCTTTATAAACGAGTAAGCGTTTCAGGTCATCACACATCAATTGGGCCTGGTCAAGTAATAAAGGGAACCTGATTTCTGATTGGTTTGTGCGCCCTTTTTGGTCAATAAGGTCTGACCCCTCTACAAGTCGAATGATTGTCAGGGTAATTAAATCTAATTCTCTAATGTTATTGTCGTCATAATTACTGTCTGTCTGGTCAATGTTTGTCAAGCCTTTTCCTAGAAATTCCTTTAAACTGTCAAGGACTTCTTTATTGCCATATAAGAGCATACTGTAAATCTGGTCACTGGTATTATAATCCCGAATTTTAATAGGATTTCGGAGTTTATAGCTATCCAGATGGAGTGGGCGCAAAGCAACAACGCTTTCCTTGCCTGGAATTCCCCGGTTGACCATATCTACGAGGTCGCTTTCTAACCATTTACTGGCAATACCCTGGTTTTCCTCAAACCCGTTGACCAAAGAAGATAATGTCGTGAATCTTTCAAAGAGGTTTTCAACCGTTAAAGAGGGTCTTTTACGTGAAATCGGACGATAGCCATCGTATTTCATTAAAATGAATAAATTTAGAAGGGCGCGGTCTAAATTAATGGATTTAGGATCAATATGAAAGATACTGGGATTGCGAAAAGCCTGGTCATTTTTTTGTAGTTGCATTAGAGTGCTTCCTCTTTGGTAAGGACGAGACGATTGGAGTCATCCGCTAAAAGCTGATAGAAATCTCTGTTGTTTTCAGTCAGAATTAACCTGCGGAAAGATAAATGCGAAAGGGAGTTTCGGAAAATTGTAAGATTAATAAATGAACCCCTTAAATCATTCAAAGAAGGTTTGAAACCTTCTGATATTTGAAATAACAGCTCTAGCAAATCTAGCGAAATTACTAACTCAGCTCTATTTTTACGGACCTTATGTCTCAGAATAATATTATCCGGTGTATATTCGAGATATTCGCCCAGGGCGCCTAAATCATTGACAACAACTAGCTCGAAGTCGTGGGCCGGGAACAGGCGATAACTTTTTATTGTTGGTTTGTCGGTTTGACTTGCCCTAAGCCAAATATATTCCTGGTTATATTTTTTGCTCTTACTACCTTCCGCTACACTTATGCCAGAAATAATTTGAGTTTTAAGGTCTTTCAGGGTAGCCTGGTGTTTCTGTTCATTACTTTCAAGTTGAGTAACTTCGCGGAAACGAGATAGCTGCTCGTAGGGTAGCATTTTCAGCCAGCCATCCTCGCGTCTTTCAAAGAAAGACTTGCGCCGTTCCATATGATGGAAAATCCTATGTAGGCTTATCAGTTTAGGATTCTGCGCTACCTCGAAACCAAAGACCAAATTATTCTGGAGAGTTTCCAACATAATTTCATCTATATGCGACCTTGAGGACAAATCGAATAAAGGTGGGCCACCGGTCTTACCATCGAAATGCATTTCCCGGTCAATCTGAGGATTACTAACAAGGGCTACATCAATCTGAGTAACAAGGTCAATTAATCGATCAGTCCTTACCTCAATATCAGCGACTAAGCCTTGCTCAGCGCCAGCTAACTGGACTTCTTTTGCATCGGGTCCGATCAGCACATTGTAGTAAAACTTATTCAAATAGTCGGTAGGGTCGGTCAGGGTAGACTCCAGCGCCGCTGCAATATCTTCACAAGTATGGTCACGAAATATTAAATATGAAAGCGCGGAACGCATATCCCGCATGGTTATGTGCAAACGCCTGCGAAGATGTACAGTCTCAAAAACTGTCCGGAGCCTTTCAGTAATTTCGGGCCCATTAGTTTTATCTCTAAAGGAGTCAATATTAAATTTAATAAAACAGTGATCTTTGATAGAGCAACCCTCACATGGCTTCCAAAAAGAATCATCTCCAATAACTTCAAGCTGGCGGCTAAAAATAGATTGAGCCTTACCTGCGACAACAGAGCGCAGGTTTAGATTAATAATTAGCAACCCTTCGGGCAGCTTTTTATTACCCAATTCATCGAAAAACTCGAAGACTTCTTTTCTGAGCCATGAGAACTCTTGCCAATTGGATTCAAGAAAATCACGTAAGCGCCCCTCGTTGATAGCTATTAGCCGGACCTGGCCTTGCGCCTTCTGATAAGTTACACCTGCAAAAGGTTCGAAGAAGTTCTTAAGAACGTTATCATTTACATTTTCGCCCTCATCTTGCGACCCATCATAGTTTGTGAAGAAATCAAGGTTTTGGTATTTAAACTTTGACCCGTTGCCGTGGTTTATGGAGGTCACATCAACCTTCTGGTCACGTACAGCCTTTTCAAGATTTTGAATAAATGCAGTCTTGCCGTCACCAGCGTTACCTGTAATAATTACCAGTTGGTGTTTACCTTCAAGAATAGCAGGAAGAAGTTTTTCATCGAGCCTGGTCTTTACATAAGTCGCTGCTGCAAAATCATCAAGACCCCTAGTACCTTTATTATTCCGGCGGGCCTGACTATAGAGCGTTAAGAAGCGGGTGACATAAGGGTTATAGTTAGGCCGTTGCCATTCTTCTTCAGGAATGTTTATGTTATCACCCCTAGTCCCTGATTGTGGCACAGTTTGATAATCGTAAAAAGGTGCTGCATCTGCCAGGGCCTTGCGCATTTGGGTAGCATCGGTAAAACGGTCTTGCCGTAAAGGTAGACAAGCTTTTATTAAAAAGTTTGCAAAAGACTTACTCAGTTTTATTTCTGGCACAAATTCGCGAGGATCGTGAGGTTTTGAATGGGAGTTTAATTGAACAAATCCTTCGTAAGGGTGATGTTGGGTAATGAGTAAATAAAGGACGACTCCGGTAGCATAAAGGTCGCACGAGGCATCCCATCCGCTTTCAATTAAATCCAGTGGGATATAACCAGGAGTACCGATAAAAGTTTGATTTGAACTTTCAGCCAAAGTCGCAATATTAAAGTCAATAATTTTTAAACCTTCTCTGGTCCTGACAATATTGCTTGGTTTAATATCCCGGTGTAAGATGGCAGGACGGTTCGGACCATCATGATGCAAATATTCCAAAGCATCCAGGATATTATGTGTAATTTCAATTGCTTCCTGGACATTCATCCTCTGTTTACCATTGACATAATTTGAGAGAATTTGGCCTTCAACAAATTCGGTAAGAAGATAATATTGCCCCTGGTAGATTTGCGCAGCCCATTCGGCCCTGGCGATATTTGGGTGACTCAATTTGCGAAGTGTTTGGAATTCCTGTTGAAGAAAAGAAACTTCTACCCCCCGATTGATTACTTTCATAGCGAAAACCTGGTTGTGCAATGGGCTATAGACTTCATAAACCACACTCGAACCACCCCGGCCAAGAATTTTCTGAACCAGATATTGATTGTCAATAATATCGCCAGAGTTATACTCTTTATGTATGGACGTTCCAGGACCAGTTTTTATATCAGTATTAGTATGTGTTGGGGTGACCGGCTCAGGGTTAAGAATCTGTTCAAAATCTTGAAGAGCTTCTTTGGCAGAGGTATATCTCAATTCTAAATCAGGCTGCCATAACTTAAGAATAAATTCATCCAGACCATTGGGCAAACCTTCGACAAATTCACTGACTTTTAACTCTGAAGCGTCTATTTTTAAAGCTTCTTGTGGGCTGTAAACTGGAAGTTCACCCGTAAGGAGTTGGAAAAATATAACTCCTAAACTATAAAGATCACTGGCCGGGTAGGCATGGTAATCCACCTGGTTTAACTCCGGAGCAAGGTATGGAATATTTTCTTTTTCCTCCGGTTTAATCCAGACGGTTGTATTTTGAGCAGTTGCAGGTGTATTCAGTCGTGCCCGGTCAAAATTCATAAGCCGAGGGATATAATTTTCACCGATAAGAATATCAGCCGGCGTAATGGCTCTATGGATAACACCTTTTTCTTGGACTGCTTTAATCCCTATTAAAAGCCCCTTCATTATTTCTAGTTTTCGCTCAATGGTAAGGGGGATTGCTTCCAGAATTAAAGCGGCAAGAGTAGTTCCATTATTATTCCAATCCGTAACTTCGACTAATTTATTACCATCTACTTCGAATAGGTCTCGGACAAGTAAAAGATTTGGGTGAGATCCAATTGTCTGAAGTAAATTAAACTCATTTTTAATTTTGTAAAGGCGACTTTCCAATTCTTTCTTTGGTAAGTAGGGTGAGTATTCAAAAACTCTCAATCTCACAGGAGGCAATCCGCTTGCAAGGCTATTTTCTGCAATCAATTCAGAATAATTATCCTCTACGCTTATCGTTTCTTTTACCCTGTATTGATTGTAATTCTTACGTGGGCCATCCCATTCCGGCATTCCGGAAATAATTTGTTTTATACCAATTAGTAGTGAACCAATAGCATTCTGAGCGATTGGAGTAGGAGACAATAAACGAGCAGGACTCTGAAGATATTCCGTTACTTTATGTAGGAAAAAGGTTTGCTTTTGAGATGCTCCTGTTAAATTAAGAATGGTTTGTTTATCATTAATTACAATTAAACCTTCTACCCACACATTTTTATTTATGAGGCTGCCTTGAGTTAAAAGACCCTTTAGAACTTTAGCTTTATAATTCAGACTCTTAACAGGACTGGGTCTTTCGCTAGTACCAAGTTTCCAAATACTATCGTTTCCAATTATTTTGCCGTGCCAATCCTTAATTTCGATAATATAAACAGCGTGGGGTGCTATCACAATCGCATCACATTCCAGGGGGGTGCCATTATTTTGATTTAATTCTTTATTTGGATAAATAGTATAATTGGAGGGTAAATTTGCTTCAAGATAAGAAATTGCAACCGCTTCTCCCTGATTTACAGGGATACTACCAAGGCTCATAACTTTAGCCATTACTCTCTCCCTTGAGTTTCTTAAAATAACGCTTAGAAATTTTCACCAGGCTTTATATTAGCAACAAGGTGGTTTTCTCAAACTTAACTTTTGCAAATTCAAGTTCTATTTTATTCAGAAATAAGCAAAAGATGGTTTTGCAATTTTTCTTTATTATTCTTAAATTTTTACTGGTTGTTTGCAGAAACACAAAAAATTAATTTCAAATAGCTGCTGTATTTTATTACTAACATATACTTTTTTGCAATAGGTATTTGGTATTTAAAATTATTTTTTCGCATTGATTCTGACAATTGCCCTTTTAGTATCTGTAATCTCTTCATCATAACTGCGGAATGTTGGGATATTTTTTTAGACCGTGTTGTATTACCACTAAATGAGAAATGCTAACTGAAAGTTATATTCGCAACTTGCTTTCCTGGCCGTTTCTACGGCCGATATTCCAACCTCCATCATCGAACATCAAAAAGAAGCCGCACCTGCTCACCGCAGTTCTGACATGCGGGAAGGGTGCGACAGCTCGGAAGGTAGGCCGGTTAAAGGTAATTTGGTAGGGTGGGAGAAGAAGGTCGATGCCGTATTTTTAAAGTGTTGGAGTCAGCGTATTGATTCGTGGGTGTGCAGCCTTGGATATAGCCAACTCCGGCTTTCCGGAATTGGCCTTCCACCTTGAATAAGGGTATAGGTAAATTATCCGGCACGACTACTCATAACGGCTAAAGCCGAGGCATCTTAATCAAATTGAGCTGGCAATATAGCTTCTTCAATATCCAGCAGTAAGTAACTATCGATCAATTTCATCTCACCGTTACTGCTTTCAATATGATGTGATACTTTGCGAATAAGGTTAAAGCGTTGTAGTCTATCCAGTTCTCGAACAACCTGACTTTCACTCATTTTGTTCTCGCCAGCAATAAGTGCTTCCAATTGGGCAGAACTTTGGATTTCGGTATCGGAAGTGGCCATATAACATAACGATATATAAACTCCAGTGGCGAAGGGACCAAGGGCAGGACGCCATATTTCAAGAAAACGGGTGTCGATAGTAACAAATTTCTGTTTTCTGGCTGAATACACCCTCATTTCATTCACGTGTTCCGGTTCCACCGGCCTTTCAATAGTTTTGCCAGTATGAGCTTGCAATGTATGCCCGGTTAACTTTTCCGAGAACGCAACCTCAGGGCCTGGTCTGTTTTGGTTACCATTGCGGTGATACTTTTGTTCCTTCTTCATATTAGTAATTCTCCTAAACTTAAGAATCTTAAAGGGAGAGGATCCAGCGTTCCTAAGACTAACTTGGATCAATCCCTTAAAAGGCCAATAAAACTATTATACTGACGTATCAGAATATATATGGTATTTTTCTTTCCCCTCAAGTGGTAAAACTAATGTCGAACCAATCACCAAAACGAACTTCTTAAGGTAAAATGGTCGAGAAGGTCAAAATAAAGGCACTGGATTGCAACGATAAAGAGGATTTCAAGTTATGAAACATATCCCATAAAAATTACACTCCCTCTAAACTAGTTATAACTCACAACAATCGGCAGAAATTAAAAACTGGATGGAGGTTAATTTATCCTTCCCCAGTTAGGAGAATATATGCCATATTCCTGGCTTATATTCAGCTCTTTATAACTGACCTTCCTGGCTTGTTCGCTTTCAATAGCTGCTTTGGCAAAATAACTTTTGGCGAAGGCGACCATTGGTTTGTGGCTGTCCCCGTTCATAATAACCAGCATGCTAGCAAGCCGGCTAAGTCTTAAATCGGTTACAATAATTTTCCCCTTCCGCTCTTTTTCAACACTAATGAAATGATTTTTCAGTGGTACACCCTTCAAGCTGTTGAAAACAAGTTTGGCCTTCCGAATAGCCGTATTTAAACCTTTAAAGCCGGTTTTGTAACCTAACAGAGTAGCTAATTCCTTTGCGGACCAATACTCGTTGGAAAACTCATCAATACGGTGGATTTCTTCGAAGGCCCTTGCAAAATCTGGCATTGTATATTCCTGTCCTTTCTTACTCATATCCTTCAAATGACAGAATCCGGAAAAATGACATCCTGATAAAAGCATTCGGTCAGGTTGTATTGAATACCATAGTTATCTCTAAATCCAATAAATTTGGCGAGAGGTTCGAGTGCAGTTCCAAACTCTATTCAAATGTTTACCTTAATAGTAATAACTGCACCCAGAACTGCTAATCGCCTTGTTAGAGAAGCGAAATGTCAATAGCCTCGTTTAACCCGGCCCGGATAGAATTGGTATCGAGCAGGCTTGCCTCGATAAAGGCTTTGTCAATTAAAGTACGACTATCCTCCTGCTTAGCCCTTTCAATCGTGAAATGGGCTTTCGAGAGAAATTCTCTGGGATGATAGTTACATTGCTGGACAAGTAGCTCAACCGCTTCCTCCGTAAAGGGTTTAAAGATTTCGGCCGGATTTTCCGGCTGACTTTTATCTTTACGATAGTGATTGAGGTGGCGTTTAACTACCTCCTTGGCCTCGTTCAAGTCAAGCAAAGGCACCAGGATCGAATTGGGCGCATCCAGGCTCATAGGTAATGAAGACTGTAAACCGGCTAATCCCCAGGCCTCGGAAAGCCGCTGGGCAGCCGCAGCGTGTGTGGTCAATACCAGGGTCAGGAACCGCGAGATGCCGGCTTCGTAGTCGCCTCTCAACAGGATATAGCCAAGCTCCTTGGTAAACGTCTCCCGTTCGCGTCGTCCCATCTTATCGATCATATTTTCAATGTCGTCTACGAAGAGATATACTCCCTTAAACCCGGCAATTTTGAGGGTCCTAAGAGTCTGGGTGAAGAAAAGGTTATTCGCCTTGCGGTAGAGGGCCAAATCCCTGGGCGGTGGCGGGAAGTCAAGCAACCCATCTTTACGCATACTTTTTAAATAGCCCAGCAGATCATTGGCAGCGATGGCCCGGGCAAAATCCGCCTCGACATTATTTGAAACTAAAAGAGCAATTACCAGGTCCTCCAGGGCTTTTAGATCAAAGCCATTACTGATGAGCCAGTCATTACTCAGCAGTTTTTTGCCCTCTTCCAACCTTAAATTTCGAACCCTTTCCACCTGGTCTTCCGGCCAATTACTCTCCATGATTACCCGGTATCTCAAGTTGGTAACCGCGCTATTTATCACGCCTAAGGCTACCAATTCGCACATGGCCAGGACTGCCAGATACTCCAGGCGGTTCATGTTCTGGGGAGGATAGACATAAAGGGCACAGACCGGGAATTTACCTTTGAAGTAGGTTTCACCCCAGTTCCGGTTAATGCTGCGCATCAAATGAAGAAGGATAGCTGTCTTTCCCACTCCCCGGCCAAATGCCTGGTCTCCCTGAGCCCACAAATAGCCCATTCGGTAGCGCTGCTCGGGATTGCTAACTCCCAGGAGTTTGCTTTCAAAATCAAGGATGACACCCCTGCGGATACCGGGCTCAAAGATAGTGCCATTGACTCTTGGGTCAGGGCTGGCCGGGTTGATAATCCCGTCTACCGGAAAGGGATTGTCCAATAGGCCCAGATGGGCATAATTTTCCATAATCCCGGTATTTTGATCCGTTGCGGTTGGATCCTGTAAACTTATCAAGCGCGACATAGAAATAGACCTCCGTAAAGTGTTTAATGCCATAAATTGATTGGTGCTGTAACAAGTTTCAGCCGAATTTTTTAGTTCGAATAAATTCCGGCTTACATCACCTGGTTCAAAACTCAATCCTGAGACCTAATAATTAGACTCGGTGCAAATCCGCTTAACCGCTATCCACCTCCTGAACCCTGACCAGGTTAAAAGCTCCCTGCTCAAGTTCCAGAGGGGCTCGTTTGGGTAATGGCAAAGATTGTCCGAGTGAACTATCTAGATAAACCCTTACCGGCATATTGCCTTTTTGACCGTCCTCGATGGCTCGTTTCAAAAAGTCATCAAAAATGTGATCGGGTATTCCCAGCTCAAAGCAGACGCGGTCCCGCAGATCGGCTACCTCAACGTAACCAATTGCCCGCGGAATGGCGTTGTACTGTTGTTGCAAGGTTTTAAGAAATGATTCTCTAAAAGTAAGCCAGCGTGGGGTCCGCAGTAAAAGGCTGGTTTCTTTTCCACTTACCGATTCATTTTCACCTAAAGGTACTTCGTGCCAGGTTCCGGGGATAATCCATTTACCTCTCCTGTTACCACCCCTTCCACTTTCATAAGCCTTACTTTGCACCGGTGCTTCGCTGTCCCATTCGGCATTACTTTCTTCAATGGGTGCCAGTAACTCAGCGTACGGATACACGGGGACGGAGCTCAAGCGGGCGGTAGGGTAGATAATTTCCAGGGTGCGGCCAGGCCGACCTTCCCGAAAATAGTTCGCCAGCCCCAGAAACACGCAGCGCGACCTTACTGACTCGTAACGCATGGCGTTATTGAGAAACCGCTCAAAAAAGAAATGGAGAAAGAAGCGAGTTACTTCCGTTTCCATAACCTCACCAGGTTTCTTACCCTGGGCTACTCCCGTTTCAAGGGTGGTTTCAAGCTTTGTTTGCAAATCCCGGTACAGGCTCTGCTCGAAAGAAAAACGTGGATTCATCAAATCCCGTGTTAGCCTGACCGCCTTATCAACAACGGCCTTATTGCCCGCCGGAGACAAGGCAAAAGAGTCAAATTCATGGTGAGTAAGGGTTGGAATGCCGGCCATTCCGTCAAAAGGGCTGCGATTGAGAGTATTGAGAAAATTCTGGAAGAGTGGAAAAGTGATAAGGGTAAGTGCCGCAAATTCTTCCCGGAGCTTAAGGCTATTGAGAGGATCTTTTAGCATTTCAAAGATCCTCCACCCCTGGGTAGTCAAGGACCACTGTTTTTCACTGCCACGGCCCGCACTTTCCACCAGGCCCAGATGGCGCAGCTCCGAAAGGATATTGCGGGGGGTCTGGTTAAAGGAAGCTTTACGCTCGGGCAAATTATATTTACGGTTACGAATGGCGTTGAAATGGACCAGTTGATCACGGATCAGGCTGTCCACATCATCATCCAGGGCAACGCCCTGGTTCAACCCCAGCGCCGCTACTCCGGTGTAAAAGTACCGGACCTCATAAATTGTATAGATATTACGCATTACTATAGGTTGCCTCCCAAAGTGTCTCTCTAAATCATTTAAGGTTACATTGCTAACCAATTCCCCTGGTCCGGCAGTCGGAGGATCAATCGGCTTATCCCATCCAAGACGTCTATCGACAAAACCGGGACTCTAATCAGGTTCATAGCCAAATAACAACCTGGCGTAAAGCGGGCTACTTCTCGCCCCCACTAATGTCAGGATTTTCTAGAATTTCAAAGCTTTTCTTTCGGATTTGTTCAAAGTTTTGCCAGGAGAGGAATTGGCTTTGCAACCGACTTACTTGCTTAGAAAGTTGCTGTTGATGCGAAACCCACCGGCTGGTGAGGAAGGCCGGCGAGAGCCCGCCAAACCGCGCAATCTGTCCAGAACTAAAAGGTAGCTGCAGGCTGGCGATCGTATTAAAGTCAGGCCACATTTTTGCACTCAGGCCGTCGGCCGTTCCGGACAACCGATCCAAATAGGCGCAGTTAGCCCAGCTCGGAGTTGAAGTTGTTGTAAAATCCCGGGTCTGTACTGCTTCTCGAACACTTTCTACCAGGATCGAACAGAGCGGCGCAGTCAGGAGTTGATTATCGATGAGCAGGATGCCCCACATGGCGCAAAAACGGCGGATGGATTCGTCCACATAACCGCAACGAGTGGCAAAAATGCGGTAGATCTTCAGATGGCTTAGTTGCGGATAGTTCTCGAGGTAAAAATCGTGAACTTTCTGATTAAAGACCATAACCATCTCTTTAGATATATGCCCGGCTGTGTAATATTTTAGTTCGATGATAAACAGGTAAACTCCCAGGCGCGCCACCAGGTCCAATTCGTGAGAAAGGCCCGAACCTGATTCCATTCCATGGCCCAGACCCAGGTCTCGTTCGGCGGAAAGCAGGTCCCAGGAGAACTTTTCCGAAAAACTACTACGGAGCCGGTTCTCGAATTGAGAACCGACATTACCACCATTTTTAACCGGCCGAAAGGTTCGGATAAAACGGTGGAGGTGGTAAACTACCTGTCCACACGGATCTAACTCTGCAATGTTCATTACCATACCTTTCTAGTTTACATAACTGCGAAATACTCTAAGCCAGTGTCTATTCAGTCTTAGAAGTGGTTAAATGCGCTAAGTAACAAGGTTATCTGCTCAGGGACACATAAATCACTGGCTGAAAAATGATAAAAAAGTTACCTTTCCGGTATTTCGCCTGAAATTCCACTCAAATTGCCCTTGCAAAAGGAGGCTTGTTTTTCAAAGGGAATCAAAGAAACCCAGCCTAAATCAAGGCTGAATATCTGAAACTTTTTAGATTTTTAGTATCATTGGAGAGTAGACCGTTTAATGGAAATCAAAAACGGCTGTATCTCGCATATAACTTGCTCTTTATTTAGGTTTCCTGGAAACTTCATGGGAAAACTAACAAAAGAGCAAAAAATGCAGGATAAGCCGCAGAAGAAGTAGGTATGGCCTGAAATCCAGACCGGAGTATGATAAACTTATGCAGCCTCATCCTGGCCAACTCAGGAATGGGGTCAAGAGTTACAGGTGTTCTCAGCACCTGTAACTCGCACTAATGTTCTAAAACTTCTCTCTAATGATAAATCCCTTTTAAGCTAAAGTCAATAGGTAGCAGTCAAAACCGTTTCAAATTCAATCTTGAGACGCTTTTCTCTATGGATGCCAGCTAGCCACTATCCGTTGATATTCAAAAATGAACAAGTAATCTGACACAGATATTAGGTAGTTCGAACATTTTTAATAGGCACTTCTGTTCGAACTACCGGTTGAGTTAGTCGTAGACAGCAACCACACCAGTTTATGTCGACATTTAGACCCAAGCTCCAGGGTTGCCTAAGCAATCAGGAACTAGGGTTTTTGTGATATGTAACTATCTGGTAATCTCCGGGTTAGATACACCCTGGCGTTTAGGAACCTGCTAGTGCTAAAAGCAATCTTTATCAACATTCCTTCATATCTCTTTATGTTTGAGATTGTAAGGTTTTCATTCTCCAAGAGAAATACCTATTTAATGCACAATTTATACCGAATTTATTATACCTTCTATCCTTAATGCTATAACAGTCAGTAGCGTTTCTATTTTATCCTGGATAGCTACCTAACTTTACTGGTTACCACATAAAATATGCGTCTATAACGTCAAATTTGACGTTATAGACGCATGCCAACCACCTCGAATTACACTTTATTGGTGTGGAAAATCTAAAATTTTAATCCATTATTAATGCTAACAGTTTAACCAATAGTCTATGCTTACAACATCACTTCCGAACAAGTGATGCTGTCAAAGCTAAAAACTTTAGACGGATTATAACTTATTTTAACTTGTTGTTGCATTACTGAGATAGTGATTAAGGAAGCATTAGGCTAATAAGAAATTTAGAAGGTTTAAGAAAATGGCAAGAAAAAAGGCGGGACTAACCTCATCGCAAATCGAAAAACGTTTTGATAAGGAGCAGGGTATTGGAACCGGTAAAGATTATAAATCGTTGTACCATACTCGTGAAACTCCTTTAAAAACAACAAATATAAAGAAGCCCGGTTGGAAAACAAAACGGCAACACGAATTATGGAGTTACCTGACATGTATGTGTTTTTATTTAGCAGAATGGTCAAACAGTATAACTGATATAAGGGAAAACTACCTTTTATTAGATTTAGCGGATACACAACAGATTGCTAAGTTTCTCGGAATAAATCATCCTTACGATCCACATACACGAGAACCAATTGCGATGAAGACCGATTTTGTGTTTACAGTCCAAAAAGGGTTTGAAGTTAACCTTGAAGCACGCACAGTAATGCCTGCTAATAACCTAAATGATATTAGAACTATCGAAACGCTAGAAATAGAACGCATTTATTGGGCAAGAAGAAAGACCAGTTGGGGAATAATAACCGATAGAGAACTGGAACTACATAAGGTTCTGATAAAGAATATTGAGTTAATTCATGCTTATAAGGACATAACAGACCGTGTAACTTCAGCTTCAGAAAAGATAAACAAAATTGCTGTACTACTTACGGAAGAATTAAGAGCCAGTCAAGATCCACTAAACAAATCTGCCCTAAATATGGATTCGATATATGGATTCAACCAGGGCGATTGTTTAGCAATTATCAAACATCTTATTGCCAACAAACGGTTGCCTGTCGATATGACTAAGCCTTTCAACCCTGACAAAAAACTCCTGTTTATGAAATAAGATCTGACCATAATTTAAAGAATAACAGCAATGAATATTGTAAAGAACATTTTATTAGAAAGGGAAACTCCGTCAGGTAATAAAAGAATTGAACGTATTCTTTTTATTGATCCCCAAAGAGTTTATGTTCACAAAATTGATTTATACGGCAGCAAAGCCCTTCCTGAAAAGGAATTAATTGCGGATTTAAAAAATGAGCTAAAAACTGGGAAAGTCCTGGTTTTAGAAAATGATCCTTTTACTTCCAAATTACTCTTAGAAGAACCAATTGCGGGGAATGGTCGAGTTTCACAAGAAAGCGTAAAGCGTGCGAAGAGTATTACTGTAAGGAAAGCGCAAAGAGATGCAGCATACGAGATTATTAAGCCAATTATTCAAGATGAGAGACAATATAACAAAAAAGAACGCGCTTTACTAATAAAGGAAGTATTGGAAGAAGCAGTCAGGAATTGTAAGCCTGGCGAAAAACCCATAACTAAAAAAACAATTTATAAATACTTAAAAAGGTGGTGGCAAAGGGGTCAGGTTATAAATTGCTTATTAGGAGATTACTCCAACTGCGGTGGCTTTGGAAAAGAGAGGAAAATTGGTTCGATTAAATTAGGTCGTCCAAAAAAATATATTAGCCCTACAACGGGCGCAGTCGGCGTAAATGTTGACGAGGCTACACGGGAAATCATACGTAAGTACCTTCCAGCCTACGTAAAAGAATGCAAAGAAACTGAGCCTATAGATAAAAGACCAGTATTTACTCTCAAAGGCGCTAGGGAATATATTATTAAACATGGATTTCATAAAGGTAAACAACAACATGGCAATATTTCGGTTAAAACCATTCCTCATGCATCTAAAGTATTTAGCTACAGACAATTAGTCTACCATTACCATAAAATATATTCGGCGGCCCAACAAATTGAACACAGAGAAGGTAATAATGAGAAAGAGTTGAACCACCGTGGACTACCAGGCAGTTCAACCAGTTTAGTAACGGGTATTGGTCAGCAATATCAGATAGATAGTACCGAAACCATTGAATTAGTAAGTGAAATAGATAGGAAGAATATAGGGCGTGCTTTCCTTTATTTAGTCGTAGATGTTTATTCCTGGCTAATTGTAGGAGTATGTGTAGTAATTTATCCGCCTAGTAGACAGTCTAAATTTGATTGATAAGTTAGCTATAATCTGGTAAGGTTATAGCATGAACAAAAAATATATTGTAGAACTGCCTGATACTGAGCGCGAGTACCTTTTAGAATTTATCGCTCAGGGTCA
>Ga0209915_1000483_pt1 | contig 88581 bp, 103 predicted proteins | sample ThiBiot_750_plan_FD_183952 | JGI IMG/M metagenome (GOLD analysis project Ga0209915, IMG submission 183952) | Wastewater bioreactor microbial communities from Cape Town, South Africa - Thiocy_cont_750_plan (SPAdes) | ecosystem: Engineered > Bioreactor > Thiocyanate-remediating >... | reverse complement strand
AAGTGAGATATATGTCATTGGGGAAAGTGAGATTCAGGCCGAGCTAAGATCCGCCTAATCGAAACTGAGATTTTTTTTCGGACATAAATACATTTAACTCGATTTATCATTTTTTACTGCGCTATAGTAAATTATATCTGGACGAATCTGAGATTGGACTAGGTGAATCTGGGATTGGACGTATCCGACATTTTCAATTCCACATTGACCTAGGCGAATCTCAGGTTGGCCTAAATATCACTATCGACACTGACATATATATATATATTTAGTTTCTCTATTTCGAGCAGCCATCTTTTATACTTATCTCAGACACTAACCACACTCACTCTCCGCCATAATCAAATCGGAGATGCAGGTGCACACGCAATTGGTGAAGCATTACAAATAAATCGAGTATGATATATATTTAGTTTATTGATTTTGATTAGTTATCTTTTCTATTTATCTTAGACACTAACCACACTCTATCTCGGGGCTAATAATATCGGAGATGTAGGTGCACAAGCAATTGGTCTGTCATTAGAAAAGAATCAAGTGAGATAAATATTTAGTTTCTTCATTTCGATCAGTCATCTTTTCTATTTATCTCAGACATTAACTACACTCGACCTGGAAGGTAATCAAATCGGAGCTCAAGGTGCACCAGCTATTATGCAAGCATTACAAATAAATCGAGTTAGATACATACTTAATTTCTTCATTTCGATAAGTCATTTTTTCTATTTATCTCAGACACTCACTACACTCGAACTCTGGCGTAATCAAATCGGAGCTAAAGGTGCACAAGCAATTGCTGAAGCATTACAAAGAAATCGGGTTAGATAAATATTTAGTTTCTTCATTTTGATTAGTCATCTTTTCTATTTATGTCAGAGACTCACCAGATCCTCATCTTCAAGATAGTTCAGACCATCATTAACAATATGGACTACTGTGACTTTCTTTAAATGCAATTACAGACAATCATATCAAGAAACTATTTTATTTTGAGATGATCTTCCAAACAGTCGAGGGAATAAAAACTGTTTGTGCTCGCAATTGAACTAAAAGAGCAGGAAACATTTGATAGGCGTCACCATGACAAATATATTATGTTTACAAATAGATTGGAAAAATTTTTTCTTAGTAGAGAAATCTGAGTATACTATCATCTTGAAAGGATACTTCTGTTTGGTAGCCTGCAGAGTTGAAATATTTGCTCACAATCATAACCATGGCTCTAAAAAAATTTTCCAATAATTTTCAGTCATGATCACGATGGGTAGTAATTTTTTACATCAGTTACGACCGTGATTACAATAAAAATCACGAATGTTTGAAAATTAGCTCTTAAACAGCTATACTATCAGTTTTAAATAAACACAACAAAATGTATTATAGCTTTTTGAATATTTTCAAGTTTTTTTCGTCATTGCAAATATCTTAGTATTGGATAAAATTCAGTCAAGTTTATCTGTCAAATAATAATCTTCGTGATTTTAAGAATCACGCAGACCACTATCACTAACCAAACCTGAGATTACTAATTTAGCTGAATTTCAAACATCAAAATAAGCATTTGAGTTAATTTCTGCATAACTAGTTTTTCATTTAATTAAATGTCGAAAGTATCTGCTTTGAATCGATTGTTGACGTTTAATTTTGCTTGTTGATGTAAACTCATTGAGGTGGCTTTCGAAAATATAAACTAACAATTGCAAATGTGCATTATCTTGTACTTGTAAACAACAAACATCTGCTGATTTTTTAATTCAATCTCGGTTTTTAAATCATAACTTCTTCGACTATCGATTCAAATCCGAAGTTTATTTTTATTAAGAATAATCGAACAACAAAGAAAACAAAAGAAAAGAATAATAAGCCTGTTGTTTTTCCTCAATCAAATAGCGCACACACGGAGACACAACGAAAAGTAAAATGATGAATATGATTGACACACAGCAAATAAATTGATATTCAGAACTTAAATGATTTTCTGCTGGATTTATAATTACAAAAAAAGAAAGAAAGTAAATGTTTATACGAATATATCTACATCAAAGAAAAGAAAAACTAATGTAAAACAATAAAATGATGGAATGACTATGAGAAAGAGAGAGATTAATCATCGATTTTATTTGCCATCATTTGTTCCCATTTTTGGGACATGTCGAGCTTTTTTATTGGACGAATTAATGGCGCCTGAGCTTTCTGCAATGAAAAACAAATTTTTTTAAATCGAACAGAAGATTTCGTTTGGTTTTACTTGATTTTCTGTTCGTTGAATTCGTTCGATTTTCTCTAAATAACGTTCTTGATCGTCATCATGTTCTTCTTGAGAAACATTTCCTGAATCACCATTGATTGTCGTATTATTCGACGAAGTATTTTGACATATCGAATTTCGTTGTTTTCTGAACGAAAAAAAAACCAACAATTTTTCTTCTTCGAAAATTTCTCAAATCCTTACTTCAATTCTTGTTCTCGTTCTTGACATTGCCGTTTTTCTAATTCAAGTCGATCGGTTGTCGTCAGCTTCGAATAATCAATCGACACCGTTGAATTGACGCATGGCGCTTTAGTATTTCGCGTCAATGTCGTATTTGTGATGACTTTCGGTTTTGAAAATCCATTCGGTCGATTTTCGCTATCACGTCGAACTTTGCCGGTTGATAACATTTGAATCGATTGACTTTTCGGTAGCGTACTCATGACTAATTCTTGATATTTTCTCGGATCGGCATGTTCATCACTCGTATGTTGAATTCGACCTAATTGTCTTAATTCAGCTTCTTTAGCTCGAATAGCTTCGATTTCACGTTGAATTATATTGTTGGTTGTTTGTGAGGCAAGAATATTTTGATTTGATGTTGAACGTTGAAGTAAACCATTTGTCGAACTGGTACGAATGATTGATACGCCGTTGTCATTGAAACGGTTCAATTCTTGTGAGACAACGTTCGATATTTGTTTGCATTCGTCGATTGGAGATTTATGAGACGGATTTGATGCGGAAGAATTTAATTTCGAAGTGAAAAAATCAAGATTCGATAGAAACGAACTGCTTCGAACAGGTGGATTGACGACAGTTGGATTATTAGGCAGTGAAACATCTTCTGAAAGACCGCATGTTTTCCGTTGACGTTTTAATTCTTCTTCTTTTTCTTTGGTTTCACGAATTTCTCGAGCAAGTAACGATTCATTCGCTGAAGCTTCGGCAACAACAACTGTTGAAATCGGTGAACTATTCACAAGATGATCTTCAATCTAAAAATTTGATAGAACATATTGTCTTTGACGTGTGTGTGTGTGTGTGCTTAGTGATTTGTCTAACCTGTTTTTCTTCAATAACAACGTCTTTACCCTCCGAATATTTATTCATATTGACAGGCTCTTGATAGGATCGACGTCGGAGTGTTGATGATGGCGATTGTTGTTGATAATTCGGTAGTTTTTTTCTCAAACTTCCGTAACTAATCGGTATTTTTCGATGTTGTGGACGAGTTTCATTCAAATGTGTTAAATGTTCGGTCGATTGTGAGATTGTTTTGTATGTTTCGGAGATTTTCTGTTCGAAAAGTGCTTTGATATTGGCTGTTTTGATTTGAATCGAACTGCGATCGTCTAATCGATCGTTATATCGTGCATCGATAGATTTCTTTGTTTGATCGACTTCAGATTGAACTGTATGATAAGAATCACGTTCAGTTGTGCTGCTAACTGATGGAATTGTCGAGAAACTTGTTTCTTCGGAACGCGATGGAGATGATTTTTTTGCGACTGATTGTGGTTGAGATAGATGAACTGATGAGGAGAGAAGTGAAGCGAATTCGTTGATACGATCTTTGTTAATTGGCTTAGGAATTGGCAATGATGGTTGTTTCGGTGATGATGAAATAATGTTCGATTCGTCTTCGTTATTCGCCGAGACTTTTTTCACTGTTTGAAGTAGTTGAGAAAGAAGTGTGTTTTTATTTGAACGCGTTTGACTTTCAACTGACGGTGATAATGTATCTAAATAAGAATCAAAGAGAAACAAAAAAAATGCAATTTTCTTAGATGAGTATTTATGAAGCAAAAGAAGCGGTCAAAAGGAAATAAGACAGAAGCCCAAACGACACGAGACGGAGGAAATAAGAGAATCACCTTCTCTTTTTTCTTTTCTTTTCTTTCTTGTCAGCTCAAACGGCGAGAGACTACTTTTCATTAGAAGAAAATGGTCAAGTAAAATTATCTGTTGTCTTATGATTCACAATTGTCCATCGAGGACGAGAATTGACACTAGTAGAGCTTTGTTTTCTATCTCCCGGAAAGGAGAAGAACAAGTCACCGTCGAACTGAGATTATCATAGACGTTGTGAGAGAAAAGGAAAAAGAAATCCCGACAATTAGAATTAATATGAAAGATTTAGTTGAGATTTGACTGTCTCGATGAAATCGAAACGATAGAGAGGAATTTTATATCTCTTCTCTCGCGTCTACACTTTCTCTTTTTGTTCACCTGTTTTCAATCAATTGAAACATTCGTTCTTTTATGAGCGATACGAGCGACGGTTCAGTCAACAACACTAATTAACCTTATCGAGCATGCAGTGGACCAAAAAGAGTATAGGTTAGCTTTGTAAAATGAGATTTTCTTGTCTACCTTTGATTAATGACGACGAATTTATTGGCGATGACGAACGTGGAACGTCTTGTCGAATGGGATTTTCAATTCCATGTTCACCATACGATGAAGCCGATGATATCGAATCATCGAGTAAGGTTTTCGATGACGTCTGTTTTACTGTTGATATCAATGGAACGGAGAATAAATCGAGAAGATCAGTTTGATGGTCTTGTTCGGAGAGAGATGCTGTTGATGATGATGAAGCTAATGATGATGGTAATGGTTTATCTTTGGGTATGATAGTTAGAATACCATCGACTATTTCGAATATACATTCTTGTTCGTCCATTTGAATAATTTCTATGTTTGAATCGACACTTTCATTTAATAAACGTTTGACAGGACTTAACGATGTTTGATAGCAATCGACGAATTTTTTATTAGTTTTCGGCGATAATTTTTCTACCAAGAAGAAGAAAAAAACAAAATACACATACGCTAAGTCAATATGTATATAAGCAAACTCAAATCGATATATTACTAAGAAAAGAAAAGACTGAACAAGAGAGGGAGAGAAAATGGGACGATTGTTCTTTGGTTGAACGTAAGAAGAAGTATCAAATCGGCATTAGCCATGACAAGTCATAACCGTTTAGTCATCGAACGAAGAAAAGAGTGAGAAACAATTTCAATAGACAGGTGTTTTTTCAGCAAATAAATACCGGGAATAAAAGAGTGATTAGTCATTTGCAATATATATATATAAGAAGAAAAAAATAAAACGAAGGAATATTCAGTGTTTGGCAAGAGAGAACATTGCAAATTAGTCGAGTGATATTGACAAGAAAAAAAGGTAAGCTGCAAGGGATCCTTTGCGAGAGTCTGTTGATCAAAGAGAAGAAGAAAAAATAGCCTCGATCAGTTTAGTTACCTTTATCAAACAATTCATTTGTTTTTAACATTGATGATTCATTATTTGCCGAAAAGAAATCATAAGAAAGTGCTTCACCATCTTTTGCATTGTTGTTGTTATTGTTATTATTACAACTAGAATATAATTCGATATTGTAAAAATCAATTTATGTTTTCATGATCCGAATATACTTTAGTGAATTATTGTGTAATAACATCGTTGATGTGAATGGTTTAACACGTGTTTGATTACGAATTGTCGTTGAGTTCACGGTTGTATGTGTTCCAGTGACTAAAACGAGAGTAACCGTTGAGTTGAACTCGTTCTTTTCTTTCTTTTTCTCTCGTTGCTCTGCCATTCTTTTAAAAGCAAAGCAAAAAAAAAGAAAATAGATCAAATACACGCACACACGCATATATATTCAAGTGTCCTGTTATCGGTCAATAGCCATTATTCGAATATTTATTTTAAACATTGTCTTTTAATTAAATCATATTGAAATCTCTCACCTTGATTGACGGATAAAAACGGTTGAATAAGATCAGTATTTAAACGATGTTGATGACGATGATGATGATGATGAGTAGTCGAGGATTTAGTTAATGTTGGCGAACGTATCCATGTTTTACGTCGTTTACATCGGACACGTGTTAGTGAAATAGCTTCTTGCCGTAATGTTGAACTCGTATTATTCAAATCGTCACTTGTACAACTCGAACGAGCTGCATCTGATAAGTACCTATTGAACAAATAGAAATCAAGAATAATTTGCACTCAAGAACAAATAGATATGAACAACAGGCGAAAAAAAAAGAACGAGATCTATTGACATTTTTCTTTTTATTTTCATATATGTATATCAAATGAATTTGAATGACTATTAAAATTCGATGCAAATAACTAAACAAAAGAAATCGATTCATGTATATGAGAACTAAAAGTATATCAATAGAATATTTTACACTATTCTGTCTCTTTTTCTCGACCTGATTAATATAATGGCAAGTAAATGTAACATACAAAACTATTTCAACGACTTGTAAAATGATCTGACTCATATATGTATAATATGTCTTCTCGATTTACAATCTCATTTAACAAGAGACAGGCAAACCTTGGCATAAATGTCCATGAAATATCTTGCGAACGAAATAAATTATCTTTTTTGAGGTTTGAATTTAAAATCGTTTCATGATTACTTAAATGAAGGTTAAATAACGGCGAAATGAACTCATTTCTTTTTTTTTCTTCTTCGACAAATTCCATTTTCTAAATGTTCATTGACACTTACATGCAAATTGTCATCGTCGATTTCGATTACAAAAAAAAATGAAAATGACTTGATTGTACGTATGTGAGCATACTACAAATCAACAATTTTTCATTCGTGTTGTTGTTGTTGTTGCATCATTCTTCTTCAAGTAGAGACAATGTCTTACTACCGTTAGCTATTATTAAAACGAAGAAGAAGAAGAAGAAAGGACGATGAACTTCTTCGTTTAGTGGGTTGCTTTGTATGTGTACACATACGAAAACAAAGTAAAAGTTGTTTGCTGCCGTTTACATAAGCACATAATGTATGAACAAAAAGAATGAGAAAAACTGAATACTAAGTAGGAGGAGAAAGAGAGGGAGGAAGGAGAATTAAGGCATGTATGTTTTAATCCTTGTGAACGGATGTCAAGAAAAAGATGTGATCTTCTTTTCGTGATAGGAAATGATGTTTAATTTGCTTGAAATAAATCTCCGATATTTAAACAATGAAAAATTTAATTTGACAACTCACTTGAAATCATCGGACGAATTAGACACGTCGGAATAATGATCATCATCGACATCAACTTGATGATTTGATATTATCATTGTTTTGTTGTTCGTTTCTTTCATATTATCATAGTCGGATATACATTCTTGATCTTTAATAATCGTACATTTTTTTGCATGTACAACACCGGTAAAAGTCTCTTGATCTGGTGGTGTTAAACAAAGTCGAATTTGAATAATCTGATTGTTGTTGTTATTATTATTATTATTATTTGTATTGAGATTATCATTTCCCATGTCGAATTGATATGTATCTCCATATTGCTGAACAATGGGTAGGATAGTTTCGAAATTATCTTCAACGTCCGATTGAGATACATTCGTATCTGAACAAGCGCTAAGATCTAATTGTGAATTGATTCGTTTGGCTTGTGAATTCGATGTAATCGTTGTTAACGATAGAATATCATCGAATCGTGTTGTTTCTTCCGGATAGAAATATGTATTTTCATATTCCATACTTGTTATGTCTGGTTCTTCGGAGAAACTTGTTGTTGCTGCCATGGACATTGTTAAATGATTTGTTAGTGAATATGTTCGTGTTCGTTTTGAGATTAATGATGAATAATTTTGTGAACGTTTGTGATCAAATGGCGAAAGAATCTGACTACTCGATTGTGTTCGACGTTTGCCAGTCATTGCTGTATTCATCATTGTTCGTGAAAGTGTACTACCGTAGGATTCATGTTTATCTATTGTTTGATGTAAGGTATTAACAAGTACGGATTGTAATGTATCACCTGTAGATGTTGATGACGATGAAGATGAGGAGGCGTTCGAATGAACATCATTGAGATCAAAGTATTTTGTCTTTTTGTCATAAACAACGTCATGTAATGAGTATGGTTGTTGAGTAAAAAGTTTCATGGATTGTAGATCATTGAAAATTGGCAGATTTCGATTCGTTTTTTTTGTTTTTATTATTGTCGACGATGATGACGACGATGATGATGATGATGGGGGTGGTAATGAATAGTATTTTTCTGTCATCATCATTTGGATAGTGATCGTGTTCAATTAAAAATAGAAAAAGATTGAATAGTTATGTTGAGATATCAATCTCGATGTCTGCTCGTTCGTTCTTTTTTTTTACTCGTTATTGAACGAGTGTGATGTAAAAAAAAGAGAGAGAGAGAGAGAGAGAAGCAACGGAATAATAATCGTACGTTGATGCGCGTGTATATGCACACGAAAATCAATCAATTATCTATTTGAGCAATTAAGCGAGAATGATTGAATCGTGAAATACGAATGAATTTTTTGATATACATAAAAAAATGCTTTTTTCATCGTTTTCTATTGAATAGAAGCTTAGAAAAGATCAACAAGAGAATCTCTCTTATGTTTAATTTTGTATTTTATAAGATCGAATGTGTAAACAACGACAATTAGACTAATCTCGTCAATTCAAGGCGTGATATGAATATTATTGGTATTCGAAGGCAAGACGAGATGGAATGTGATTTATGTAGACGATGTATTTTGAAAGATAAAAGGAAAAAAAATATCATCGAAGTCCGTTTCAGTTGTTCTGAAAATCGAAATCATGCGTTTAAAATTGGTTATTCTTCATATTCTTATAATTCTTTTCACTATAATTAATCTTGATCCTCATTTCGCTTCGATTCATTCAGCATCGACACATGGAAAACGAGCTGTTACTATAATTCATTATATTAATGACATCTTTCAAATTGTTCTTTTTCATGCAGCGAGTATAATCGCTATTTGGTTGAGTCAATCGGGTAGTTCAGGTTTAATTCGTGCAAGTGGAATATTAGTTCTTACTGAATTATTACAAACATTAATGTTTATTATTGAAATTTTATTCGATCATCTTGTTCTTAGTACGACTGATATCTGTTTTCTTGTATTGCATCATAGTTTATTGTTGATTACAATGATTCTTACATTTCTTTATGCTGAACGATTAGCAATGAATCAAAAAAGCTTCAAACAAGTCGAATTACTTGCTCGAAATAATCAAACAGTTACTTATTCACAATTGAAAGACTAAGAGAAGAAGACAAAACAAACAAATATAGAAAAGAAAAACTAATAATCAAACTCTCGTCGGCTTTTTTCCTATTTCCGATTTGTTCTAATAAAAACAGATACGCACGCTCGCATATATCGATCATTCCTTTTAAGAACATCATTTTCAACAATGAATGTCTATCGTATTTGTCTGATAATCCTTCATATTCTCAGTGCTTTATGTTATCTTCCTCATCTTATTTCTCACATACTCAATCAATCACTTCGTACGATAACATTTCATTCGAAAATTGCCTTTCTAACACATTGGTTTAACTATTGTTTTACCGTTTCGATTGTTCTTGCTTGGTGTTTAATTATTCTTATTCGTCAACGAACATCATGGCAAGTCATACAAACATCAGGCTATTTATTAATAATGAAATTTTTGTATACAATCTTCGATGTTATTACACGAATCTTATTAGAACATAAACTCTTCGTTATTATTTTCGATTTCATTCATATTACGATTTTATTTCCAGCGATTGTAATCACATTTTTACTTGTTCGACAAATGAAAAAAATGAATCATCAAAGATAAATGTTTTTATTATTATTATTTTGATTTGCTTGTAAGATATTCATTCTCTCGAATTGCCTAAAATTAAAAACAAATTGAATTCAATAAAAAAAAAAAGAAAGAATAATAAGATTTTACTTCTTGAAAATCTTTCAAAACTTTCGCATATTGTCGAGCTTTTTCAATTAGTTGAGATAATTGTTGATTCAAAGTATCTCGTTTGGCTTTTTCTTCTACTTGACGATTTTCGATATGTTTTCGACGTTGTTCAACATTTTCGACAATTTGTTCTAATTGTTTAAGAAAATAATCTTTTCCTGTTGCCGATAGAATCGCTCTAATTCAACGAAACATTGAATTTATTACTCAACAATGATGAAAAATTCTTACTGAGGATAACTTTCGTTAACCGATTCGATTAATGCAATTTCTTTATTCATATAATCGATCATATCAGTGAACGTATTGTATAAAGTGTAATTTTGTTTCGTTTGTCGATATAAAACTGCACTTTGATTGTATAATTGAAAGAATGCTTGACGATATTGTGCGAGTTCATTTGACGATGGAATATCGTCGATTTTACGATTTAATCCCGATATTTCACGGAGTTTTTTAGCCTAAAGAAAAATAAAGGATTTCGTTTTTGTTTTTGTTTGAAAATGTGAATTTATTTGTTTTTTAACCATGACAAGACGTTGTTTTTGTAATTTATCAGCAACTAATTGATATTGTTCTTCCATTTGTTTCATTTTCTCATTTTCATCTGTATTCTCATCGGGTGCTGCATTGATTCGAACCTCGAGTTTGTTGATTTCATCTTCGAGTTCGGTATTTTCAGTTTTATATGTTGCACGACGGTCACTTTCTTCTTTTTTCAAACGTTCATATTCAGCAACAAGTTCTTGAACACGTTTCAATGCTCTGAAATTCAAAATCTCAAAGGTTAAAGTATCAAATCAAAACCATTTATATTCATTACTCAGGATCGATATTTTTCGTTTGTTCTTCAAGTTCATCTAATTCAGCTTTCAATGTTTCATATTGTGTTTTAATCTAAATCATTTGAAGTCATTTCAATGAATTTCTTTCTATGAAATTAACCGTACATCAGTCGCAGAACTTTTGACTTGGTCTCGTTTGCCTTGTGCTTGTTCAATTGATGTTTGTAGAGTATTTATTCGTTCATTTTGTTTATTTGCTTGAATTTTATATGTTCGAATGGCTAGTTGTTGTTGACCACTTTCAGATGAAAGAGCTTCTTCAAGACGAGCTTTTTCCTTTGATGTCATTTAAATAAATCAATTTTCAATTCAATCTATTCGTCTTGTCGATTTACTTTCTCTTCGAAATCTTCGATAATTCCTCGTAAAGTATCTTGTTGTTGATTAACTAACGTCGTTACAATTTTCGACGTAATTTTCGACTAGGAAAATTTCGAATTTAATTATGAATAAAACGAATAAAGAGAGAGAGAGAGGGAGGGAGTACTTTTTCATTTTCAACACCCATAGTTTTAATCAATGCATCGACATCTTGTTGTGGTTTTTCGGTGCCACCTGATGTATCGATTAGTTGTTGTGTTTGACCAAATTCGAGTATGGTCGAATGAACACGTTTACGGCGTTCATCAGCATTTGTCAAACGTTTCTTTTTACTATCTAAACATCGATATCGACGTTTCGGTCGATGACGAGTCTATGAATTCAAATTGAATTTAATTAAATAAGAAAAACAACAAACAAGATTGAATTACTCGAATTGCAACAACATTTTCTTTTATCGAATCATTTTGTTCCTGAAGAAGAAATTGAATAGATCGAGAATTTTAGTTTTACTATTTTCTTTTCTACTTCAATCGAAAATTGACCGAATTGTTTATCGTATTGATTGAGTGCATAAGCTCGATTAAAATCTCCTATTTCAGCTCGTCGTTCGAATACTTTCTTAACTAACCATTGAACAACAGGAAAAATATGTATAAAATCACCACCTTGAATTTGATGAGGTTCAATCGCATGTGAACATTTCATTCGAGATAAAACAAGAACGATACGTTCTGTCAAAGCTCTAAGAGTGAACGTTTTTGCTTTCATATTCAAAATCCAAATTTTATCATTACATTTTTTCACGCAAAATCACATTTTCTTGATAGAGAACATCGATATCAACCGCAAAATTACACGCTTGAATGCTCCAAGCTAATCCACCGACTACCTTAACAAATAAATCAAAGTGATAAATGATTGATTGATCGATCGATCGATAGTCTTCATTACTTTATCGAAATCAGATAAGCCTTTAATTCTCACACGAAAATAACCGGCAGCTAAAAGTAATTCCATTGTTTCATCGCATTTAGCTTTTTGTTCGGGATCTTCTCGAACATCGAACTAAGAATTTGTCGAAAATAAATTTTAACTGCTGAATAGAAATTTTAAAAAAAACACACGGCACCTTTCCTAACATAGCCATTGTTCTTTGGTTACGCACACAGAATAAAAAAAAGAAATGTAAGTAAAAAAAAAAGGCGAATAAATTCTTATCATATTTAAAATCTCAGCTCTCTCCTATCTTGAGTGTTGATTTCAATGATAATAGAGCAAAGAAAAACATTCTTGAATCACTGATGTTATTATTATTATTATTATTTTTGTTCTCTCATTTGAATTCCTTCTGTTTGTTTTACCAATCAATTAATTAACTATTCATCTAAACTAATAGTCTTTTGACCTCTTATCAGTTCTTTTTGTTCTTGTTGAGTACGAACGATGTTTGTTCATTATGACATGAACGTCTCGCCATGAAATGTCTGTTGCCCTCCATGTTTCTCTCACTTTAGGTTGAATATACATATACGAATGAGTGAGAGAGAAAGAACGAGCAAAAAAAACATACTCATAAATGTCCAGACAGAAGACTAGCATATATACCGAGTATTGATCATAAAAACGTTCTCTCTCGTTTTTTTCTCTCTTATTTTTATGATCAATTAAAATTGTTCATTCGTGCGATGTCGTCGACACCGGTTGTAACAAGTGACAATCATACGTTCGATGATATATTATCATCGTCAGCTTCAAATTTCTACGGCTCTTCTTCTTCGAAACAAATACATATTCAACGACGAATGAACGAATTAGTATTAGTAAAACGTTTGACACAATTAACGAATGAAAACGAAATTCTTCGAGCTAAAATCGATATGTTATTTCGAAAATTTCTCAAACCAAATCCAACTCTGTCCAATATCGATGATTCATCTGTAAGTTCAACAACTGAACAAATCTCTTCTCTGCCATTGAACTTTTAATGTGATTCTTTATTTCGAATAAAAATGTGTTTTTTTTTCTCATCAATTTATTGAAATCAATGTGAAAACAGTTGAATAAGTAAGAAAAAGATCGTCAGCAGATTGAATTGATTCATTCGAAAGATAATCATGACCGATTTCTCCATTGCCAAATATGCCGATCAATGGTGTTCGAGGAAATAAATTTCGAAATTGTGTACATTCAACATTTTCATTTCCGTAGAAATCTTCACCTCGAGCAACACAACTCAGTTGAATAGCAAAGGAAAATTTCGACGAATCTTCATTTGATTTCAATTTTGTGAGTTTACTATTGATTTGTTCGATTGTTTGCAGGTGACTTTCGAGAACAATTTGACGAATATTTAAATGATTTTCATCACCCGTTAGAACGATTCCACATGTATTTTTTGATTGTTCAACTTGTTCAACAAAACCTCCAGCAATAACTAATTTTGATGGATAATTTTTGACTAAATTCTGCATACATTTAAGAACTTGTGATTGTCGATTGACGACAAAGAATAGTACGCATCGAATAGGAACATCATCGGGAATACCGCCGAGTAATTGATGTAAATCAGAACGTGACATATTCGGAGAGATTTTACAATTTGCCGGAATTGAAAATGGATATATTTGAAATATATTCGATGGAAATTTTGGGAATAAAATCATGCCTAGACCATCAGTTGTTTCGATTTCTTTCGATTGATTACTATCATTCGTGACAATGATACCACTCGAGACAATCGTAAAAATTCGACACGATCGATTTAAATGATGAGTTAAAACTTGTGATGTATCGATATGTTCGGTGTGTCTGGCTGTTTGTTGTGCTTTTGATCGTCGTGAACTTTTAGTCACTGATGATGATGATGATTGTGAAGCAAATCCTCTTTCGTCGAGATTTCTCGTCACAACAACTAATGCAAACGATGGGATTGACCATAGTTTATCGTGAATAAATGGAGAAATTGATTCATTGAAATTTTGTGACAGAAAAGAATCTGTTTGATAAGCAAATGTTTGAATACATGATCGCTGAGATTTTAGTCGACGAGCTAGATCAGCCCAAGATTGACAGACTAATGTACAAGAATCTAGTGAACGAATGGGTAGATGACGAAATACAGCACGTGTTATATCGTAAATTGTTGTTAAGATATCATTTGATGATATCGAATAAGGTGTAAGGTTATCTTCGGTCATTTTTTGTTGCTTTTGTTCTTCAGTGTCTATAGAAATAATAATAGAAGAATAAATATTCGATTTATAAAATCAAAAATAAAATTATTATTTGAAAACGAACGAGACATCTATCTGTTCTGTTTTTGATACTATACGACATTACGATAGACCTATGAAATTGAAGCATATATTGAGAGAAGAAATATAGACTTGGGGAAATTCATAATTATGTCATTATTTTAAGTTTTGCTCTTTGAGATATGCATATAGAAAAGACATTGATAAATTTCGTTGTAGATATACGTTCAATTCTCATAAAAAATGGTAGATCCTCAACAAGACGAAAGTAAGTGAAATGAAAGAGAGCTTCAATGAACTTTCGTTAATTTTAGCTACGATTTCTCACAACGATGAGAACGCGTTTAACCGATTGGATACTATTGTTCAAATGTATTCAAATTCTCAAGCAGATAACACTCCTGGCCGATTTTCACCACCAACAGCAACTGAATCATTCGAGCAGCGTGCTTTTAATGGCGATAAAGGATCAATACCAATGTCTCCGGCATCTTCGACGGATGGCGAAGGATTATTAAAGGATCCTAATACCAGTGAGTCTTTTTACTCCATCTTGATAAAATCTACTTTTAATCTCATTGTAGAACCTGCTCACGAAGAAACTGTTACAACAAAGTCTATCGGTTTGTAAACACGTGTGTCATGTTAATATCTGATTTGCTTTTTCTCGAATTAGAAAATGCTGCACAACAAGAGAGTGAACCGTCGAAATCAACTTCGGTTTGCAATTTTATTTGAGAAAGAAATCTAACTAAATATCTTGTCTATAGTTTTCTGCTCCTATTAGACATATAAAAGATCTTGAAAGATCTATTCAAGAACAATTAATAACTATTCTTCATCAACCTTCGATCGATCCTCGTCGTCGATACAGATCAGAAGGAAAACGTTCTATTACAAAACAAAGCGATCATCCCATGACTATCGACGTATGTACTCTTTCTTGCGTAATTTTCTTCAAATATTTCCCTCTTTTTAGTTATCAAAACTGCAAGATTATGATTTAACAGACATTAAAAATTTTATTCTTCGAGTAACTTTGGTTACGTATAACAATGATCCACGAATGCCTACCTATCTACATCACGATAAACTGAGATATTTGCCAAAATCAGAAGATTCTGAATCAAAAGAATCTTTATTTTTTCTTATCGAACGGTCTCATATCAAAAATGGATACATTGAGTTGTCAGATCTATCGATTATGAAAACTAAAGCTAAAGATTTCGACTTTAAACTTATTCCATACGATCTTGACGATATTTCGCCTAAAATCGATATATGTATGATGTTATTTTCTTAGACGAAATAAATCTCTTTTTTCGTCTCTTAAGATCAAATTGATGGAAATAAATGTCGACAAAAAAACATTGATGATTTTCGTCGAAAATACAACACCACATCGAGTCAAATCGCTTGTCAAATCCTTGTTCTAACGGAAAGAGAATGTAAATTGTCACACATAACATGTAAAACAGACGTTATGGTTGAAGGTAGATACTGAATGAAATTAGTTTATTTTGATCAAAATTTTCTTATAGAAATTAAATATCAACCCAAACTCAAGAAACCTATTAAACGAGCGGGTCAAAAACGTCGAAAGACATAGAGACGATAAACATTTATTTTGATTAAACAGCATATTCTCATCTCTAGAATTGTTATTTTTTGTCAGAAGAGTCATCTATTTGATTGTAGTCTTTTACTCAACCGGTGACTGTTTTCAAAACATTGTTAATAAAACGAACACAAATATATCTTAAAATATCGTTGTAATATTCATTGCCATTGGAAAAATCTTAGTACAATTTTTTTCTTCCTTGCTGTCAACTCAATTGCCTTCATGCTTTTGACGTTTTTCTCTACTTTTCACTCCCTCTCGCTTGTATTCGAAAGAAAAAAAAACGAATGACTAATGCTGAGTTGCTTTTTTTTGCACGCCAATGAGTCATCAGTATTCGTTGTTTCAACGCAATACGTGTTTGTTTATATCAATCCTTCAATTTGCGATCACCTGAAAGCTACATTTCGCAACTGAAAAAAGATTTCATTTGAAGCCGCTTATTTGTCTTATCAATCGTTCACAATGACGCAAATTAATCAATCTATCCTTTGGTCTCGATTCCCGGTTTTAACTTTTGGATTGGACTTAAACGAAGGCCAATGTTCATTCTTTGATTATATGCTTCACTGCACTCGTAGGCGACTGCGTATCAAAACGAAGAGGAGGTTTTTAAGAAAGATATTACTTTTCTTGATTGTAGACATTGGAAATATCGTTAAAAATAATCTATCATTCGCATTTAATTCTAACAGAGGTTTAAACTCAGTAAGAAGTTGTTTTTTTTTTAAATTCAAATTGTTTTATTTTATCTTAGACACACATAAACCATGAGCTTGTGTCGAAAATGATCGGCTTGCCAAGCTTAACCACAGCTAATCTCTTTAGTCCACAGCGAACCATGACGATAGAAATTCAACCGCCACAAAACTTACATCCTCGTTATGAAAGCGATGGGAAACGATACATTGAAAATTCGCGTAAGAAACCCATGGTGATCAAAGTATATCGGTTCAGTTCTCGTCGTTTCATTAACATACTTTCTCTTGTGTTAAGCTACCTAATCTGCGTGCAATTCGTTCGAATTTTCCGCAAACTTTTTTGATTCGTCTCGCTCTCATCACTCACAGCGACAATCCATTCGATCCCGTTTATATTCATCCTAATATATTCGAATATCATTCGACTGATACAATTATATTTAACGATGGAACCATTGGCGTTGTTCTACGTCGTGGTGACATTGAACTAGGCACGAAAACGTAAAAGAATTTTTCTTTTTATGAGCGTCAATTTGACTCAATCGATTTATAATGTAGATTTTCACATTTAACCATTGTCAAACAGAAATTAAGTAGATATAAACCTACTCTCAGATTGCTTCAATTAGTCGAAAACGAATCCGATGAAGAGACAAACACCAACGAAACAAAACCAATGTCAGTGAAAACAGCAAAAGAAATGGTAAAGAAATATAATTTAACAGCTAGTAAAATCTTCTGTCAATTGTTAATCAAACAAAACGAAATGATCTATGGAACGGATATTACTTGTGTTTCACATGTTCTCGAATATAATGAACGATTCAAAAATTCAACATCGAAAAAGCGATCGGCAGGTACGATGGATGAAGGAAATGTTGACGATACAAAACATTCAGTGAAAAGAAGACAAAAATCTAATTAATGAATTGCTCTAATTTTTTGTTTATTTATTTATCGTTACGAATAAAGAATCATTTCTTGGGCTTTATTTGAAAGTGATATTTATTAATGAACTTTGACTTACTTAATTATTAAAATAACAATATTTGCATTTACAAGTTAACACATAGTTTACAAAATCTTATTTTTACTAGTTTTTTTTTTGGTTAACCTATGTCGTGTTTTGTTGCCTCTATCATGTCGCGTCTTGTTGTCGCTCTCTCGCTGAGTCATAAAAGATGAGAGATGAGAGAAAAGAGAAAAAAAGACTTCGCCACTGTGGAAAAGAGACGCTTTTATATACGGCGCGATTTTCTTATTTCTTCGTTCATTTTCTCAACATTTAACTTGTTAAACACTACCAATATTCACGTATTTGAAGCATTCAACATGCATTCAGATTCTTATTGGGATGATATTTTCAATTCAATAAACGTCAACGACGCTCTCTTATCTAACTTGAGTTATAACGACATTACGTTCAATTTTAGTGAGTATTTCGTTCAAATTTTGTCCTGATTTATTAAATTCACATTTTAGTCGATGATATTTTCACCGATTTAAATTCAAATTTAGCTAATCAAGACGACACAAATAGCATCATCGGAGATACTGCCGAAGAGCTTCAACCCGTTGTCACAGGTTTGTTTATAAAATTATTTCATTTATTTACATGAGATTTCATAATAGATCTCGAAGATAATATCAGAGGGCTAAACAATTATATTCCATCAAACGAGGATGTCGAAGAACAACAAAATTCTGATGAAATAAATTTCCCCACTTTTCAACAAGCAGTCGGAGGTGATGCAAGCATCATGTATTTGGTTGTGCCTGGCTTATTCGGTTCTGTTTCTGGTGGTCTCTCAGTAAAACAGCAACCAAAGGCTAATACTCGCCTTCGTTATGCATCTGATGGCGTGCGTTATTTGCCTGATGCCCGTTACCATCCACTATCAATTACAGTATGTCTTTCAATTTTTCCCCATTAATGATGACGTCACATTTTTCTTTTCTAGCTCCCGAGTTTTTTGAAAAATCTCACGTTACAATCGAGTCAAATTTTGGGCATTGTACTTACATTAGTTACAATTTCTGGTCCTGAAATGACTGTTCATCAAAACGATTTAGCCTATCGTTCGGATGACACTGTCAAAATTGGTCATGCATGTGTATTCGTTCCGATAGATGTCGATGAGTGCACAGCTGAAGAAAAAAAGTAAAAAAAAATTTCAACTTGGAATTTCCCAATTTATTTCCGTTTCTTTTCTCAGATTACAACGTCTCTCAATTATCTACAAAAAATGTGATGAATACACATTTAAAATTATTCCTTTCAACACGGCAGAAATGTTTGGTCCTGCACGAGATTGTTAGTATTCATCTATAATTCTCTCTCTCTCGAACTATTTCTTTTATTTGAATCTAGACGTTAGCAGTAATCCCAAAAGTGTCGGTGTTGCTGCGCGCGGCAAAGACTTTAAACGAGATTACAATCTCTTATCGTATAAAATAATCTTTCAGCTTGCTGTTAAAGAAGGCGATTTGATCTACATCTCGGAGATCTCATGTGCGACTGAAAATATTCACGAAGGTAAGCTTCTTAAGAATAAAAATTGATCACAAGGAAATTCTTTCAATTTTAGCACCAGCAGCAGCACCAGCAGCAGCACCAGCAGCACCAACAACAACAACAGAAGGAGGAAACAAACGTACATCATCATTGTCCGATGAATATTTTCCAGAAGAAGGAGAAGAAGATGATGATGATTCAAATGTTGGCGAAACAAGCCCTTCGAAACGATTTAAATCTACGGAAGGCTTGCCGGTAAATAAATCGTCTTACGTTAAAAAAAAAAACAAATGATTCTCTCCTCGTCTAGATTACTCGCATCTCGAGTCAAAACAACTCAGTTATGAACTGAAGGACCTCATTCGCGCAACAACTTTTCAATTATTTTAACGTCTAAAAGAGACATCATATTTAATCAAGATCAATAATGACATTCTTAATCGAGAAATATCATATTTAATTTTTTTTTGTGAAAAAAGAAAAAAAACAACATTGAAATCGAAACACGCACACGCACACACAGAGAAAGAAATGTCTTCTTATTTTGATTTATTCATGAAACGAAAAAAAAGGAAAATAATTGTTTATAATTGATGATAAATATGTCCATTCGATTGATGATTAAGTGTATTATATCCAATTGAATTATGTTGACGAGGAGCATATACAAAATCATGATGAGACGACATTGGAAAATGACTATTATTTTCCATGTAGGTTTGAGGTGGAGATGAATATTGTTGATGTTGATGATGGTATAGCGATGGTGTTGGTTGATTATATTTAATAGCTGATGGATAATTATTTCGATAGTACGATGCAGACATCGATGCTGATTGAGAATTGGCCGGCAATGGCTGTTGCTGTTGCTGTTGTTGATAGTAATAAGCTTGTTTTCGCGAGAGATTGTAATGATGATGATTAGTTGCATTCGTAACAGGATATCCATGTTGTGTTGTATTAACATTGACTTGAAAATTGGCTACAACAGGTACATTGACTGTCATATGTTGCGATGGTGTTGTTGACGATTGAGTAGGTGAATAGTAATGATTGTTGTATGATACTGATGATGATGATGATGACGATGTCGGTGGTATTGATGTTGCTGATGAATAAAACTGTCCATCGTAATCACAACACGAACAATTCATTGTATCACAAGTTGATGTTGTTATTGTTGGTGGTGGTGTTATCATCGTTGATGATGATTGTTGTTGATTGGTCCATTCTTCGATATGTATTGGAGATGTTTGTTCGATTTTCGTTATTTTTGGTGATGTTGAACACGCTTGAAGTTGTTGTTGTTCAGATGATAGATCAAGTTTGTCCGAGATTTTTGTTGAGTCGCGTTCTTGAGGATGATCATACATCCATTGCTCGCTTTTGATTGAACCACACGAATGTGATGTACATTTATTTTCTTTGATTTTTGTCTTTCGTTTCGGTCGAACTAAACGTTCGATTGCTTTCGGACTTGACACATCAGTTTCATCGAGACTATCCTCTTCATTCATTTCATTAGCTTCGAATTCTTCGGCTAATTTCGGATCTTGTAAAAGCAATTGCCGTTTATATTTCATTCGACTAGAAACAATTCATTTGTCTTTTTTATCGATCAAAAAATCCCAAAAGAATGCTTACCGATTTTGAAACCAAACCTGAAGAAAGAAAAAACAAACGAAAATATTGAGCAGTTTTTTTTTTAATTTGTGATCAATTTACCTTAACTTGTCTTTCAGTTAGCAAAAGTGTCGATGCTATTTCAACACGCCGTGGTCGACATAAGTATTTCGAATAATGAAATTCTTTTTCCAATTCTAATAATTGCTTGTTGGTATACGCTGTTCGAATACGTTTAGGTGCATGAGGATTATCTATTTATATTAATAAAACAAAAAGAGAAAAGAAATACACATTGACACATTCGAACAGCCGGACAATATCAATCAATCGACATGAAGATGTCTATATATCGATATATGAATGTAGTTTCTGGTCAAAAGTAAACACAACTGTTTGTCTCGTATATCTCGATGTATATACATATGCATTCAAACGACGACGACGACGACGACTAGAAGAACTATGACTCTCTTTCGCTCTTTCTCAGGCTTTTGTTTGAAGGGTGTCGACAGGCGGAAGAGAATACGTGTGTATTTCTACACAAGAAAATGACAAGAATATTGCGATGATTTGATTGAAGAAAAAAGGTCAAAAAACAATACAAAGAAGTTCTCGAGAAAATGAGTTTAACAACTGGAATTGATTCTTAATTATTTTCGTCTATTTCTCGATCGTTCGGATTTAATCAGTTGATGATGTTCTTCTTTTTTGTTTGCCGTATACACACACACATACAAAAGAAGGAAATCTCTTTTCCATATCAATGAATAGATTAAAAAAAATCAAACAATCCATTAGTTAATCAAAATCTTTACCTGATCGTTTGTTTTTTCGAGGTTTACTCTTTGCCATTGGTAATTTACTTTTACATGTTGTTTGTCCATCCGAATAAATAAATGTTTGACTTGTAAATTCGTCTTTATTCGCTGGAGGAAAATATTCGTCAATATTATCATCAAATTCCGATGTCGATGCACTAACAATCGGTTGAACACTTGCCATCGTTCTGTTTTCTTCTTCTTGTTGTTGTTGATGTTCGTCTTCGTCTTCTTTTTTATTTTTATGTTTTATTCTGAAATAATCTCTACACACTACTCGATCACACGACTGATATTTTGTTGAAAGATGACGGAAACGTTTCTTTTTTTCTCTCTTGTCTATCTCTCTGTCTCTCCTTACTTTCTCGTTTGATCTTTCAATAGATTCAACATGGAATGCCTGTCATCACTCGCTTGCCGCCTTCCTATAAGAAAATAGATATAAAACCAGAGAGAGACAGAGAGAGAACGACTCGTATTGGCGAATCGACAGAAAAAGAACATAACTCGTTTCTGATTCGTCGACATTCTATTCTCGGAAAAAACGGACGAAGAATGCCATATCAATGAAATAATAATACTAACAGTAACAATCGAAGAAAAAAAGAAAGAAAACCAAAGAAGAATCATTGATTGTTTTATTTTCCACTTGACTGGTGATTTGAATCTTGCCTTTTCTTATACAATGTCGTTCGCTATATTCAATCAATCAGATTTCTTCGTCTTTTCTTTTTTTGTTTCTCAAGTCATTAGGCATCTCAAGGGAAAATAACTCAGTGTATCTATACGCGTGCTAATGTAATCATAGAAGAGTTCATACCGACACATATGTACATTTATTGATTTCAAGTTGACGGGTTTACGACATCCATTGATCCGGGCTGTACAAACGCAACGTTTGAAGTTAGTCCCTCTCCGGCTATATCATCTTCTTTTATTCATTATCAACTAGAACGAAAAAGAAACAAAAAGTGACAAGTAGCAGATCAATTGATTGATGAAATCAAGAGAACGAGATTTTGTTTTACAATAAGCAATCATAAAAAATCAAAAAAGACAAACGCATCCGTGTGAACCTCTTGTCACACTTCATCAATTAATTATCCAACAACAAAAGTATTCAAGACTCTCGTTCGTCTAAACTAAATATACTCAATTACTGATGCATATGGAGAAGTATTTAGGTTAATACCATCAAAACATTTGTCCTTTAGATAAGAAAACAGTTTACTTATTTATTATGCACAGAAACAAAAGACAATACAATTAAAAACGCGTTATATCATGAATAGCTGTTGAATGTAATTGATTACGATTTGGTAGTTGAACACGTTTTCGTGGTGATTGTTGATATGTATAACTAATATTCATTTGCGAGAGATTGAGTTGATCATCTTGTTCGAAGACAGTTGAATCGATACTTGACGATGTTGATGATGTTGAAATATTTTTAATTTCGCTGATATATTCGATTGAACGAGTTGGATCGTAGAGAATTTCGGAGAGTTGAAAACGTGTTGAAATTCGACACTCGGATGACGAAGAAGAACTTGGCTGAATCATTGTTGAAGTTTTTGTAGTTTTCGATGAAAATGAATGTTGAATACGAGCAACGAATTTATTGAATGATGAAGTATTTGGTTTGTGTGATCGATGCATTTTGATGATGATGATGTACAACTGTCGTTCTGTTCAGCATATTTATTTCACTGGTCATTTCAATCCAATTTTAATTCAACGGAGTAATTAAGACGTTCTCTTTTTGGTGAGCTAATTGAGCTCATTTTAATTGATTAAGAAGAAATATACATTCGATGATTTCATCGATACTGTTCTTCGTCTTTTTCGTTTTGGAATGTTTATGATAGATTTGGTTGGATAGAAAAAAAACACAACATAGACAATATCTATTTATTACTGGCATTCATCAATCAAAAAAAAGAAGAACGGAAGCGAGAAAGAAACGGCGTGAAAATAACATGACGAATGAGAAGATTGACGTGAACAAGAAATATATGGAAAATATATGAAGGTTAAATATGTAAAAAATGTCATTTCGTCTCTCGACGATGACGTCTTACGAGCTTGAAACAAATTCTTTGGCTTTTCTTTTGAGAAGATTATTGATGAGACAAGTTCATCGAATTGTTTATTATATACAGAAGAAAAAAAAGAACAACAACAACAACAACAACAACAACAACAACTAATAGAATGGACGATTAGGTGGATATGGTGGAGGCCGATATTGTTGTTGACTTGGTGGTACGAATTGTTGTTGTGGATGCGGCATACCGTAGTTGGGTGCTCGAAATCCCATATCGAAGAGAGGAGGAGGTGGTGGCGGTGGCGGGAGACCAGGAACATTCATTGGTGGAAAATTCATCAATGGTGGAGGAAGTGTAGGTGGTCCTTGTTGTTGAGGTGTCTGTGCTTGAGACTCGACGACTAGACCTGGAAAAGAAACTGGTGATGGATGTGCAGGTGGCTTTAATGGATGAGGAGATTCGAGACGTGTTTGTTGTTGTTGTGGTGGTGGTGGTGGTTGTGTTAGTGGAGGAGGTTGTTCATGACGACGTTTGATATGCGCTTGAAGATCACGTTGAGATGTATAACCACGAAGACAAGCATCTTGAGAATGTGGATGCGAACCATGATGGCAGAGAATTAGATTTTTTGCTTCGATTTCTTCAACCTTTTGAATGGCCTCATTGCATCTTTGAGAAAAGATGAAAATATTTACATAGAACGGGAATTCGAGTTTTACTTTGGACAATTCCGATGAGCACTTTTGCAATTATTTGCACATTGTAAACAGTATGCTGAATGTTTGCACGGGACCTGTTAGAATAAAGCAAATAAAATCTGGACTCAAAATTCGTCTTACCAATCGGCCAACAAGTAGAACTGGATATTGGCAATTTAGACAACAAAATGCTTTGGTATCTTTGACTCGTTTACCAACCGAATTCATCTGAAGAAGAAAAAACGAATTCGAATAACGTATGAAGTCATTTCATTACTCGAAAATCCCAACGAATATTGACATTCTGTTTTGCAGATGAACTTTCTCTTGAACTTCGATCACTGACAGTAGCGTCATCATCGTCATCCATACTTCGATTTTCTTCATCATCATCATCATTATTGCCTAAATATGTTGACAACATGAATTGAAAAAAAAATGTTGTTTTGAAATTTTTGTAAAATAAACTACCACTACTCGATGATGATGAATCACGATCTCCACTTCTCGATCGACTTGTTCGTCGAGTTTTCTGTTGTCGCGAAGTTCGTTCATTCGAACGGGACTGTTGTTTCGGTTTTTGTGAAGTTGATTGCTGTTGATTATTCACAATTGAATTAGGTTCTACAGGACCCATTTCTTCGGTTTAACTGACAACAAGAAGAAGTAAAATTACTCGAGTCGATCCCATTGGTTGTTCGATTAACCATAGAAATATGTTTCTGACCTCTGTTTGAACTCTGTTCGATTCGTTCGAATAATCTCTTGTTCACCACAAAACACAACATATTCAAATAAATTTGCTCGTTGATCATTTGCAATACAAAAAACTATGCTTAATCAGCAATCGTATTCGAATACAGGTGATGATGATATGTTATTCGATGATACAACGCCGATTACATTCGGTGAAAATAAAAAATCGAATTGCAAAATCAATAAAACCGATTCACCAAATCACCATTCCAATGGTAAGAAGAAAATTTTGTTTTAGAACAGAAAAGTGTTAATCAACTTTTTTGTTAGATGATAAACTATCGACTCTATTCAATACAACTGGTCGAGAAAAGAATTCGACAGGTCCACTCAAACAATGGCTGTTCGAACATCAACATCATCCATGTTCGTTTTTCGTTTTTTTGGATTGAATTCAAATAAAAGAAAACTTATTTGTATAGATCCCAATGAAGCTGATAAACAGGAACTCATGGAAAAAACGAAAATGTCTCTCGCTCAAATCACTGTTTGGTTTACGAATGCACGTGTTAAAATGCGTAAAGAGAACAAATTACCATTGAATTTGTACGCCAAAAAGAAGAAGAAGAAAACTCAAGATGATTCATTTCAACTTGAAGACACACTTTCACCACCATTTGCTGGACAAAATCTTTCATTCAATGGTAGAATCTATTTTTCTCTGTCTTAAAAAAAAAACGATTCGTTGATTTAGAATTGTCGACGTCATTCGACAATGAATATACGAGTGATGGTACTCACGATGAAACATTTAGTTCGAATGTTGTTATGGTTTGTCCGTCGATTGACAAACAACTTGTTATTGCTTTTTCTTGTTTAAATATCGAACAAATTGTATGTGAACATTTGAGAGAAAAACGAAAATCGATTGTTTTTTTGATCTTCTTCAGACTGAACTTCATCGTTTTGCGTCATTATTTCCAAATCAAATTCATCTATCCAATTGTGTCGACGATCGAACGACGCATTTAATCGTTGGCAACGAAGAAAAAACTCTCCTCTGTCCGTTAACTATCAAACTCTTTCAAGCTATAGCTCGACATCTATTCGTTGTTTCCTATCGATGGATAACTGAATGTTTAAAGCAAACTCAACTTATCGATGAATTACCGTTTGAAATTCGTGGTGATTTACCGTATGGACATTATCATGATGGTATGCGGACGAGTCGTTTGACCAAAAATCGATATCTATTCGAAAAGTGTCAGTTTTTCATTCTCTGCAATGGTTGTCAAGAGATAATGTCGAAAAATGAATTGACATCGTTGATAACACTTTGTCATGGAACGATACTTTCAAATTTTCCATTGACAAGTTCAACGGATTCATCGGTATTGACAATTATTGTTTGTGATAAATTACTTCCATTTAAAACGTCAACTGAACAACAATTATACGAAAATTCACGTACAAATGGTGTTCATTTTCTCAATCCCGAATGGATATTCGAATCAATTGTACAATATTCACTTCAACCATTTGATCATTATGAAGAAAAATTTTAAAATAAACAAGACAAAACAAAAGACAAAACATTCAATATCTTGTTTCTGTCAGATATTTTAACAGTGAAAAAAAAACAACTAACCATCTTTTTCTTCCTTTGTCAGATATCTGCTCGTTCTTGTGTGTTTTGTTTTATATACATATACATATAGATATAAATATCTTCGTAGAGAATAAACAAACTGAACGATTATTGATCTTATTGTATTTAGAGAAAAAAAACGAATTGTGATGATGTGACGATGAAACGACGACGCAATTCTGAAAGGTAATGACAAATATTGAACTATTTTCTTATCTTGTTTTTTTATTGAAGGTTAAATCGAAGTAAATTCGAAGATCTATCGAATGAATTAATCTATGAAATCTTCGAATATTTCGATTACATATTTCTCTTCGAAACATTTTCTCAATTAAACAAACGTTTTCATTGCCTAACTCGAAAAATCCATTTTCTTCCATTGAAAATCTCATTTAATTTAACATCAAAAGCTCATTTCGAGTCTCGTTGTTCGCAAATAATTACGCCTCATCTCACACGAATACAATATTTAAATATTTCCAAATACTTTCTCGATTATTTTTCTTTGCATTTATTCAGCTCACTGCAATGTTTAATTGTTCAACAAATCGAATCCAAACAAATCCTTTCGATTAATTCACAATTAACACATTTAAATCATCTTCAATCGTTAACTATTCAATCGACGGATTATTTTCATAATGAAAATTTCGTCTATCGTTCGATATTTCGATTGAAACATTTAATTTTCTGTAAATTAATCTTTCCAGCCGGTGGCCAACGTGTTCCACTTTCGTTTTCATCCATCGATTATTGTCAAATTCGAATATTAATTCTCGATGGGCAATGTCATTTCGATCAGTTGATATCTCTGCTATCTTATACGATAAATTTGAAACATTTATCTTGTCAACATTTGTACGGTACGACGGCGAATAATTTCGAATTTCAATTGAATCTACGTAGTTTATCATTGAGTTTATATCGGATTTGTTTCGATGAATTGAAAGTATTCTTAATGAAAATTGGTTGTCATCTACGGAAATTAGAAATTCAAATGTCAAATGATGAGAATTACCTTCAAGCTGATCAATGGGAACAGTTAATTCGTCAATCACTAACAAATTTAACGGGATTTTGTTTTCAATATTCAGGATTAATGTGTGACGAGAATTTACTTGAGAATTTCTCGAGTCGATTTTGGAAAGATAAAAATTGGCTATTTCAATACTATTCGTATGAAATCGACGAAAGAATTTACATGAAATGTTTTAATTCTATTGGAAATCATTTTCAATTCTACAATCATCAACCGAAACTCATCGGACGAATCGATTGTCAATATTTATCGATCGAAGAAGATTTTAATTTAAATGATTATTCAATCGAATTTCCTCATGTTAAATATTTAACATTAAAAAATCGAAATTTATCATGTTTAAACGATTTACAATCGATGATTTTATTTACTCAAATAACAAGTTTGATCTTAAAAAACGCATCGATTTCACTGAATCAATTGTTGTTATTTCCAAATTTGAAAGATTTATCGACTCCATCGTTTACATCCTATCGAACGAATAAGAATTTTCCGATTCGAAAATTAATTCTCGACGAAGATATTTGTCAATTAGGACATGTTCGATTTCTCTCGCAACATTTTCCACAGTTAGAACGACTTGAAATATGTATAAACGAACTTGATTATGCTGCTATCTTAGAAATTTGTTTTTTGAAATTTATCTCTCTTTGTTCATTATTTTTGTTGAATATTAATTCGAGTTTGAAAGAACAAATACAAGTTGCCTTTGTCAATGTTCATATTGAACGTATTCATGGAGGACTAAATCTTTGGTGGTAAATTTCAATTTTAGATTTTCTTTTGTATTCATGGACACGGAAACCAATGCGGCCAATTCACCGAAACCAGGCGATACGTTTTTCGTTCGAATGAATAGCGGAATTATTCGTAAGAGATTTGAAAGAATCGTTTGATTTTGACTTTTTTTTTGTTCGTGGGGGGTTGTTTTTCTTTAGATCCAGCGGAAATTCTCGAGACTCGTACAGTCGATGGCAGTGATCAACAAGAATATTTTGTTCATTATCTTAATTGTAAGAAACGAGAGACTAAATTTTGATTTCTGAATAAACACAATTTCGATTTTAAGATGATCATCGAAATGATCAATGGATCGGAGAAAATCGTTTATCAGGTAGTGCCAATGATCAAACGGAATTAACAAATGAACAATTGAATGATTCAACAAATAGTCTTTCGGGACGAAAACGTCCGAGATTGAAACGTCGTTTAAATGACGATTCAATGGATTATACTCACGAATCGTCATTCGAAAATACCGATCAAACAACTCGAAAAGATTATAAACCCGTTGTGAAACATATCGAGAAGATTTGGATTGGACAATTCGAAATTGATTGTTGGTATCATTCGCCATTTCCTGATGAATATGGTAAACAACGTTTGCTCTATATTTGTGAACATTGTATGAAATATATGCGTTTGAAACCGACCTACATTCGACATTTGACCGAATGTCCATTGAAACGACCGCCTGGAACTGAAATCTATCGAGATCCGAAATTGAATTGCGCCGTCTATGAAGTCGATGGCGCTCATCATAAATTATACTGTCAAAACTTATGTTTACTTGCTCGATTATTTCTCGAATCGAAAGTCATCTGTTTTAATGTGTCCGAATTTCTGTTCTATGTTTTAATGGAATACAATGAAACCAATTCGAAAGAACGTTTCGTTGGATATTTTTCGAAAGAAAAAGATTCGGCTTTCGGTTATAATCTATCGTGTCTATTGTGTTTGCCACCTTTTCAACGGAAAGGTTATGGAAAATTGTTGATACAATTTAGTTATGAACTATCGAAATTAGAGAATGCAGTCGGTGGACCCGAAAAACCAGTGAGTGATTTAGGACAAAAGGCGTATCTCAGTTATTGGACTTGGGCTTTGTTGAATATTCTTAAAGAAAAACCAGAAATTGAAGTCGATGAACTGAGGTAAATGAAACTATTTCATAGATTTAAATGTATTGATATGGTTTCGTTTGTAGTGCAATAACGAGTATAAGCACGGAGAATTGCATTGAAACATTGAGTTCGTATGGTTTTATTAAATATTGGCGGCAAAGTCACTTAGTTTGTGCATCACGAAAAGCGATCGAAGCTCGTCTTCAAGAATTAAATTCAAAGAAATTTCCGGTTATGAATCCACAATTGATTAATTGGCAACCGCGTGTCAAAGGCAAAGCTGGAAAACATAATAAAATGTTTGCTTTCTAGGGGAAGAAAAAAAAATGAAACTTCAGTTTTCATTGTATTTATGTGTTTGTTTTTCGTTTAATTGTATGTAATATATGTGTTTGTGTGTTTTTGATGAAATAAAAAGTCACAGAATCACTGAGAGCTCGTGATAACAGAAAAAAAATGATTTATTTATGCTGTTCAATGATTTCAATTTTCTTCCGAAACGACAACAGATCAGTGATAAATCTCAATAAACTCAAGGCTATACAAAAGAAAGAAGAAAATGTCCATTTTCATGACTAGGACTGATAACAAAACAAGTACTTCGTATTAATATTTAAAAAAAAGCGAGAGAGAACGAGAGAATAATTTAATAGATAATTCAAGAACAGGCCCTGCTTCATTTATATGCATACAGTTGTCAATGTATATACGTATTTCTATATACAATCAAAGAGCACTCCAAATCACAAAACGAACAGAAAAAGAAAATGTATAGAGCACTGTTTTGAAGGTTTGCCAATGCAAGAAAAAATAAAGAACAGAAAAGTTAAATAAACAAATATAGAATTGCTAATAACTGATTATGATGGAACGAAACAAAATAATGTTAAACATTATTATTGCTATTGTCTTCGTGAATTTCAGTTGTTGTCATTGGCGATGATGGTGTACTAGTACCTAAGCGTTCCAAACGACGACGTCGAATGAGATCCGTTTCGTTCTCATTGATTGTTTCACGTTGTGATGGTTGAAGAACTTCATTGATATCATTTTCAAGATTTTTCAATATACGTGAACTATTTTCCATATTTCTATTCGATAGAAAAACAATCCTAATATATAAATTTCTAAAAACAACAAGGGAAAAACCAACGTTTGTGTCGAAACAATATTCATATATTGTTGCATTTGAATCATCGATGCATCGAGTAATGTTCGAACATTTCTTAAACATTGAATACGTGCTTGAACATGTGCGAGTTCAGTTCCTTCCATAGCTCGAATGGCTTCTTCGGACATGCCAGTAAAATTAACAGGTGGCAAAGGTGGTGGTGGGAAAGCTAGAAAAACAAGATACTGATGATTGATTTCAGTCCAACAACGAGTAAAATAACACGCGTACCGAACGGTGGCAAAACCATCGGAAAAGAACCGAATGGCATTTGAGGAATAGTTATCGATGGTTGAGGTACCGATGTTTGAGTCGATGCTGGGTTAAATGGTGTGAAATTAAAAACAGGTGGAGGTGTTGAAGTCGAAGATGGCGGCGAAGCAGATGATGGTGGAATAACACCGGCTGATGGCGGAGCTTGAGCTAGAAAATCAAATATTTTTTTGTTTTTGTTTATTAGCCTTTTCATTGAAAGTCTACCTCCGACATTCGAAGATTGATTTTGTTGCTGTTGTTGTGATGGTGGCGATGGTGGTGCTCCTCCAGCAGGCGCATTCGGAGGAGCGGCTTGTGTCGGTCGTTGAGTTGGCGGTCGTAAAACCGTCGTACGACAAATTGGACCTAAGAATTAAACGAAATTTGCTGATAATTAATTGTAAAAGAAGTTGATTTACAAGTTTGTTGCCGTTGAAACCATGATCGTAAGCAATTCTTATGAAAAATATGTTGACAATTGAGTCGTTTTATGCTTTGTTGAGCTTGCATATCCTCTCGACAAATGATACATGTCGTATCTGCAACATTCGCTAATTCGTCAGCTGTTAAATCCGGATACATCGTATTCAAATTTCGAATAGCTCGTCGAGATTCAATAACATCATTACATGATTTTCGGAATGCTCTGAAACGGAAATTCATTCATTCATTTTCTTCTGTCTTTCCCTCGATCGATCAAATCCTTACTTCATTGCAATGAACATTGGCCGAATAGCAAACAATGGAAACGTATGAATTTTCATCATAACAATCATAAATATCATATAGAGTACAACACGGAAAAAGCCAAGAATAAGATCTGAATAAAGCATGAACACACCTTTGTTTTCCCATTGTTCACCGGTACGAATTTCGATTGTATGAAGAATATATTTAATTGCTGTCGAAATAACCGAAACAAGTAGAATCGCATACTAAAACAAAAATATTCGAATTTTCCCCTCAACTCTCTCGTTTGTTCTTACTTCAAAACCAAAGACAATTTGAACAGATGCACCACGAGTTATTGTATGCGAATAAGCCGCAAGAATAAATAAATAATCAAGAAAAAACAAGAGACTTGAAAGACTGATAACTCGTGCATGAAACGTCGGACCAAGTACCGGACTTTGTTCCATCTAATAATAAAAAAAACGCATCATCATCGTTTTTTCTTTAGAAAATTTTCAACATACATAATCGACTCGATCTTCTAATAGCCAGTGAAAACATTTGAGAAACAATAAAATAGCAAATAGAGCAACGAAACGTGGACTGAAATCATCACGAAAAACCGTAAATGCTAAACATGTTTCTGTGACAGAAAACCATGTCCGATCATAGAGATGTTCCGTTTCAATAGCACGTAATTGACCAAGAAAGATTCTCTGTATTAATTTGCCGAATAGAATCACAAATACAAATGCTTGAGCATAAAGAACAGCAAGACTTGTACTTGATTTAGTCAAATAAACAACAGATGGATAGAATTGTTTCTTCGTATAAAATGCATTTGTCACCACGGCAAATGTTAATAAAAAACTTAAGAAAACTAAATATTCGGCTTTCATCGAGAATATTTGAGGCATAAACCGATTTCAGTGAAATTGATTTCTAGAAAAGACACGTCGAATAACAATATGACGAATAGACAAATAAAATTGTGCGCTTATGCATCCATCATTCATGTTTTTCTTCGATTGGTCGTCTCAAAGAGCCAATCGACAAGTTTTCTACTTGGAAGAAAGAATAGAAAAAAAGACAACGCCTGCCATCATCACGCTTCGCTTTAGTCAAATATTAAAAAAAATGTCATCAATTTTAATAATCAAATCAATACGCGAAAACAATGAATTATTTTTGATAGAAATAATCAAATTATTTGAACGAAATTGAAGTAATTAGGAATGGATGAATGACATATGTCGCGTTCAATCTTATCTTAACACAAAACTTCTCATTTACCTGTCAAAAAAAGGAGTTTTCTTTCTTTTTTCCATCATAAAACAGTAAATCTCCATATATTCTTTTAGTACTTTAGATTCAAACAGATGAATTGACATTCTAATGATGCATAGCCAACGAAAAGAGAGAGAGAGAGAACATTCATCATAAATGACTGATTAACATTCCTTGATCCAATTCACTGAAAAAGAAAAATCTTCTGAATGAATAAAAGAATTTCATGTTAGCAGCCAACTAATTTAATTGAGTTTTCCTCATCTTGTACTTTAAGATAAAAATCAAATCAAAAGAAAAAAGAGAGACAGACAGACAGACAAAAAGAGAGACAAAGAAAAAAAATATCGACATATTTACATTTTGTTATTTAGTTCGTTATTTATATGAAAATAATTTACATATTTACATGTAAGTGTATTCAATAGATGAATACAATAGAATACATCGAGAAAAATGCTTTCGTTTCCTCTTGTCGTCTTTTTCATGCACACAGAGAGAGAGAGAGAGTAAGTTATTAGAAAAGAAAATCAACACGTTTTGTTGATTCGAGCACCTTTTAGCTCATGTCTATGCTAACAACTACCTGAGTTTTTTCTTCGTGTTTTTTTCTTCTCTTCTTTTTCCTGCTAGTAATATATGTAAGCAGGGACAAAACACGTATGCTCAGTCGTAGTCTTTCTCTATTCCATTGCTAAAGAAGAATAAAACAAAGAAAAAAAAAGAGGAGGGAAAAAAAGCTCGTCGGTTTCGTCTACGTTTTTTTCCCTCACCCCCGTTTTCTTCCACTATTTCTGCTTGTCTAACTAGTGCGTGTGTTCGAGCGGTATGTCAAAAAAAAACTGAAGGAAAATAATAATAAAATAAAAAATAAAAACAAATTTTTCTTTCTTTTCTATTTATTCGCGTTTATATGATTATATTGTCACAATTTATGTGTTTATGAGTAAATTAAAGTGTAGTATACGTTTGGTCTTTAGTTTTTTTCTTCTCTCTCTCTCTTTCTTTTTCTTTTCTTAATGCAGGTAAAGTCATATTTCAATTCGAAAGCTAATCGATTCGATCTCGCATTTTCTCGTTTCTTTTTGTTGTTGTTGTTGTTATTTTGTATTGAATAGAAAAGAGCACGAAAGCGAGAGATAGGAAGGGGATGGAGGATTTTGTCTATTTATCTTTTTGTTTGCCGTGCCTAATATACATATAGCATGCACAGTCGGGTGGAAATAAGATTGAGACAATGAAGACAATTTTCATTGTTGTCTTTCTTTTGACAAAAGCAGATGTGCCAGTCTTCCATATCATCATCATCATCATTATTACTATCTTTATCGATCGTCGACATCATGTCGTAATAGACCGAACGCGAGAGAAAAAAACCGAGAGAAAATAGAAAAAAATAGAGTGAGTGAGAGAGAGAGAAGAGAAAAAAAGAAATAACTGTCACATACGATGAAGATGTTCACACTGTTGACGTAGAGAGCCTTTATTACATGTCGAAACTTCCTCGTTCTTTGTCTTATTCTTCTTCTTATTCTTCTTTTTTTCTCTTCGACTAATGTTTATATATTTTTAGTATCTTTCTTTCTTCTTTTTTTTTGAAAAAAAGAAAGAAGAAAAAAAAAAGAAAAGAAAGAATGACTGATTCAACATCTCCACCAATGTCTCGTTCTCCACAAAAAATTGAATATACATCATGTATATCAACTACAATTCCATCGCCAACATCCACTACCACATATCATTCAAGTTTTGATTTTATAAGTGAACCACGTGATTGTGATACATTAGGAATGATTAATACAGATAATACGAATCAACAGCAACTACAACATGTCAAATTAGAACGTGATCTACGTCAATTAGATCTCAATTCCGTTCATAAAGAGAAAAAAATTAGAAAATTAGATCGTACTGAATCGATATCATTGCCAACAACACCAACGAAACAAATGTCTCCAACATTCGAATATAAATATCCTCATTTAACAGCATTGAAACGGCAAAGTGAAAATGTCACCATTGATGATGATGAACCATCGTCATTGTGTTGTAAATCTCCTATTGAATATAATCCACCAACACCTGATCCCGATGTGAACTTCGACGAATCGATGACTTCAATTCGACAGTAGAGATTGACAGATGATTTTGATTTTTTTTCGTATGTTTATTTTCTTTTTTTTTTTGTCTTAGTCTTCTACAACCGACATATTCATCGTCGTCATCAGCTTCTTCAGAAGTGAATAATTCAATAACCTATGGCGTCGATTGGAGCGATCGAACACGTCCAACATCTCACTGTTGGTTTCCATATAAATCAACGGATTTATCATCTTCACATCCATGTGCCTATTTCTCATGTAAAGATCCGAAATTTTCTCAAACAACCGAATGTGTGCATTGTGAATCATGTTCAATCTATGTTCATACCTATCATTTAATTGATTTTCAACAAAGTCAAACAATAACGAATTTCATTCCACCATGTCGTCCATCGTTTTCCGAAAGTTCAACGTATAATGAAATGATCGATCAAAATAAATTCGATCGACACTATTGGGCACGTGTTTCGATGTTAACTAAACCGTGTGCGCTATGTAAGAGAAAATCGACATCAACATCATTCTTCGGTTCAGGTCGACCATCGACAATGCCGTCAATAGAACCACCGCAATCGAAACTGACGCTTTCAACGGATAATACAAGTCCAAAAACACTCGCATCATCATCCGGTGGTTTTCAATGTTTATGGTGCTCGCGTGGTTATCATCGACGGTGCTGGGATCAAATATTTACTCAAGATGACAAGAATAAATGTGATTATGGAATTCTAAAGTAAACGAAACAACAAAACAGACTATTCATTTTGATGATTGCTTTTTTTCTTTCTTTCTTCAAAGAAATATCATCGTTCGACCACAATGGTTACGTCGAATACCTGGACCTCCGTCTCATTTTCGTGCTCAATATCGTTTTTATACACCTGCAAATGATTCAACTACATCTATTGATAATTATACGCCTGTACTTCTATTCATAAATAAACGATCAGGTGGACAAAGTGGAGAGAAAATCTATCGTAAATTATTACATCTTCTTAATCCTCGTCAAATATTCTTGCTCGAAAGTGATACAACTATTCTTCAAGCTATTGAAATCTATTCGTCATTGCCCAACATACGCATATGTGTATTCGGTGGTGATGGATCAGTCGGTTGGGTTTTAGGTTGTCTTGCTGAATTATATCCATCATTAAACAATCCACCTGTTAGTATATGTCCATTGGGTACAGGAAATGATCTATCACGTATTTTATTTTGGGGCGAACAGTACGATCCAAAACGTTTAATTTCACTTTTAGCACAAATACCTTGTGCACAACCGATAGCACTCGATCGTTGGCAAGTCAATATCGAACAGATGAATGGGATTCAACGAGATTCAGTACTTAATAATAATCGATCGTTTTTAAATTTTCTTAATCATCCAAAATTCGTTCGTGATCGTAATCGAGCATCATATCAAAACAATCGAACATTGCCAAATACGCGTTTTATTAATTATATGAGTTTCGGTTTAGATGCAGCCATTGCATTAGAATTTCACGATCGACGAAAACGTGATCCAACGAAATTCTCCTCGCCATTGAAAAATAAACTCATGTATTTAAATGAAAGTCGAAAGTATTTAAACGAATTTGCACGTTCAAAAATGTGGAATCTAAGTTCATACATTCGTTTGCTATGTGATGGAGAAGATCTAACAGATTCAATTAAAAATTGTCATACGTTATTAGTATTAAACATACCTGGTTATGCATCTGGTACAAATCCCTGGGGTAAATCATCGACGAATAATGCCTCGTCATCATCACAAACAATCATTATTCACAAAGATCTCGATTCATTTCAAGAGATTTCAACGAGTTCAATCGAAATCATTGATCTACCGGCGAATACACATGAAGTTTATGAATTAGTCACATTGAATGATTCACCCAATGAATTAAGTTCAATACCATCGATAACAACAATAGCAACACCGATCGGTCGATTTGATCGACAGGATTTTGGCGATAAAAAAATCGAAGTCGTTGGTTTAAGTACAACTAATATGGCAACTATACATATGGGCTTTCGTGGTACACGCATAGCACAATGTAATAATTTACGTATTGAAATTTGTTGTCCGATGACGGCACAAATGGATGGTGAACCGTTCTATCTACCTGAATCAGTTGCTGTTAATATAACACATGCTGGACAAGTTTTAGTTCTACGAAATGAAGCAAGATGAACCAATGCGTATAAATATAAATATATAATTATGTATGTAGTATTTTGAAAATCTAATCAATTGAATTCAACAAAATTCAAAGGCTTTATTTTCTTTCTTTCGTTTTTTTCTTCTTCTTGTTTGTTTGTTTGTTTATTTCCGGGCGAAGTTAATTTGTTTTCGAGAAAGAAAAAAACAAAATGATCGTTGTTTTTTCTTTTGTTTCTTTTTTTTTTAAATGTGGATTTCATGAAAATAGAATGTACGATATAAATTCTGACTCAGTAAATGAATAACAGATCTTACGAGTAATTCATTTTTAGTCTATGCAGAGTTTATATTTCATAACAATTAAAATTAACAATGAAAAATATTCACAGAAAACGAAGGCCAAAGAAATTTTTTCATTTGTGTTGTCGAAGTTGTTTTTCATATTCAAGTAATTGTCCCATAAAATTGAGATTAGGTGAAACGATCGAACGTTTTCTTTTGACAAAATCATATGCTTCATTCATATTCATTTTCGCATAACGCATGAGAAAGCCAATGACAATCGCTGGCGAACGACTTATTCCCGCCACACAATGAACAAGAACTTTCTCGTTGTTTTCAATTGCATCACGAATAAATGAATAGGCACGATCGAAGTATTCTAGAAGATTCTGTTTTTGCGTGTCATCGGCAGGCAAATGACAGTATCGAATTTGGTTCGAATGATAGAGAGGCACGTGCGATGTAACATTGACAACATGACGAATTTGTTCGGATGATAATTCATCGAAATTCCTCGCGTTTGATTCACTACCAATGAATAAACCATCGATGATGTGTGTCATCGGATGACTATTGATGTCGTCGTCTGGATTAGTAATCGAAGGAACAAAAGAACTCGGAAGAACGGGAGCTGTCTGTGGCGGTGTTGATGATTCATTATCATGATCGTGAGGTGATGATGGACATGAACGAGGTTGCGGAGATTCGCAGAGATTGGGATATAAATCGAAGAAATTGTTGAATGAACTATTGAGAATAAGAATTGATGGACATGGAAGACCGACAGTGGAGTTGATCGATAGGCAATGTTGAATTTCGTCGCAAGCTGCTTGAAATGCGGGCGATAATTGCACATGTTCATCGTTAGTGAAATTTGTTGTTTGTTGACGACGTGTTGTCGTGTCATCGTATAAAATAATAAAATGACTGTCAAGTAATTGTTTACTGTCTATAGATGAATGAGTTTTCGGATTGGTTTTGAGACGTTTACGTGAGATTTTATCTGCGACACGTAGTAGAATCGCTTGGCGAATGCGATGTTCACTATGACGAAATGGTGAACCACAATCGAATATCGTCAATGGGACTTTATCTTTGATTTTATCGGCTAGTTCAGTTGGACTGATGAATTGAGTTGTTATGTTTGTTGTTGTTGTTGTCGACGAAGACTGAAATGTATTAACTAGAAGTACAGGAGTTGTTGAGGTTGACGGTGTAATTGGTAATGTTTGTGGACGATGACGTTTCGCTGGTGGTGAGGAAAGTTCGGGTAATGATGTGAATTTCAATGGCGATTGAATCGTTTCATCGATTAATGGTAATGGAGTCGGTGAATTTTCAGGTTGACTTAGACACGTTCGAAATATGGATAACGGACGTTCAATACTTGTAGTAGTCGTAGTTAGAAATAGAGATGTTGGCCGAGTTGGCGTTGTTATGGTTGGAAGTTGTGATCGACACGAATCATTTTGACTCAATTGTCGTTTTCGATTGCATTCTTGATTAAGATGAAAATTAAATGAACACGAATGTCGTTCAACATTGTTGGTATTGGTTGTTTTTCTTTCGTTATCCGTTGATGCTCGTTCCATTGTAGTTGATGTCTGGCAATAGATCGATGTTGTTGCTGATGCGTCTTCAATGATACATGCAGCCATGAACGAATAGGAGGAAAGAGAGCGAAGAAGAGAAGGAGGACAAAAAAAGAATCAACAGAGAGTGATCTAGAATAGAGAAATAGAGTAGAGAACGAAGATAGACGTGTTTTTATATGACCTTTGTCCGATAGAGAATCTTACTCATTTATGATTAATTCAACAAGACAAATTGAAGTTCTTTTTTTATTAAAAAAAGGCGCTCAGTTTTCGAATTTTATGTCTGACGGGTAGTCACTCGTTTACCGAATGCTGTGTTAATGCTATGAGTCAGTCATTATAGACTCCACTATTTATTTATATATATATATGTATGTAGAAGTATTCGCCTCCTTTCTGTTCTCTTCTATGTCGTTGAAAAATAAAACAATCGATGAATCATACCGAACTTGTACTTTCCTCGAAGAGAGACTATAGTTCGCAGGAGAATGATTGTCATCGAATTTTGACTAACACACTATACGATGACAGAGCAAATCTTACGTAAGAATTCGAAGGTCTATGAATCTAAAACTCAAAGAAAACGATTTCAATTTGTTACGTTATATGATGATGAGAAAAATGATGATGCTTCGATTAGTCATCGAATATTTCCTTGTAACTTACCGTTACTGACGTCATTCACAAAACAGAAAAACAAATCTGACTCAGCTACTACAACAAACTCATATTACCAACTGAAAAATCGAAGATAACAAATTCAAGATAGAGAAGAATAGAATATTCTTGTTTTGTTGTCATTTAGTTTTATCCTAATAAGGCATTTTAAGCAAACAAAGTATTTACATTTCGATTACTAATAGTTTCATATTTATCTCCACATATTAATCATAATAGACTGACGAATATACCTTTTATCTAGCGAGGTGTAAAAACACATTCGATGAAAGAAAATGATTTAAGTTTTCGATAATCAATGGCATCAAATTTCGTAAAAACAAAAACAGCCGATGCATTTAAAACTGGCTTAAGAATAATAAAAAAGAAAACACCAGATTCATGACGAAAAGAGTCAGAAAAAAAATATATTTTTTCATTTTTAACAAAAGAACCTATTTTTGTTGGCTCAGTTCGTACTTTGGAGACAGACGAGCATGCTAAGATTAATTTGCTTTCTCAGCTTATTCTCAATAGGTTTTGGAGAACAAATCATATCGATTTATGAGCCAATTGTCTGTGATACGAGCAATTCAGCATGGACTTCTTGGTTTAACATACGAGATCCATTAGTTAATAATGGCAGTGATATTGAAGATTTTGCTCTTATTCGAAAACTCTCAGAAGAAGCTGCTCGATGTTCAGCAGTTTTGAGTGTTGACTATGCAATTGTTCAATCATCGAATAACGATAAAGGATTGTATCAAACGTATATTAATTCTCAAGGTTTATTTTGTATGGGTTCGGAAACAGCACGTTGTCCGAACTACAAGGTTCGTTTTTGTTGTCCATTACCATCAGCTCAAGCTGCGAGTAGTCAATGCGGCTACACATATCAACAGCCAATTCTTCATTCATCAGCTCGTATAGTCAACGGTCTTGAAGCACGACCACATTCGTTTCCTTGGGCTGTTTCATTACAATACAAAGGCATTCATGATTGTGGCGGAGTTATTATTGATCAATGGAATATCTTAACGGCTGCACATTGTTTAGATTATGCGAATGATCTTGGTAATTATCTTGTTCGAGTTGGAGCACATAATCGATTGGCATCAGGTCAAACGAAACGTATTGCACGATTGATTATACATCCTGAGTATGATGAATATCGATCTACGAATGATATTGGTATTATTCGACTTGCTGAACCGATTGAATTCAATCAACAGATTCAACCAATATGTTTATTAGATAATGTTTGTTGAAAAGAGAAACTTTCGTATGTGAGTTCTATTGAGAGAATCGTTTGTTTTTAGATACTGGAGCCTGCATTGAGTAGTAATGTTTATGTTGTTGGTTGGGGTAATACTGTACATCAAGTATCGACAAGTTCAAGTCCTATTCTTCTTCAAGCACGTCTTCGTGTTGTATCCGATTGTTCAATGTACTTTGCTTATGATCCTCAAAAACAAATCTGTACTGCACCCAATGGTCCAGCAAATAAAGATCACGGGTTTGTCGTTATTGATTAAGGAAAATATTTATATTTAATTTTCAATTTCTAGATCATGTCAAGGTGATAGTGGCGGCGGTTTATTCTATAATTTAAATGATCGTTGGTATGCTGCTGGTGTTGTTAGTTATGCGATTGGCTGCGGTCGACAGGCATTTCCAACGGTGTTCACGAAAACATCAGCTTATATCAATTGGATTCGATCGGCAATCAATATGCCTGTATCAACGTGAATTGTCTCCGTTTTCCTTTTGCCTTTCATTCCACTGAGTAAATAAACGAAATACAACAATAGTGAAAGATCTATTTCAGTTCTCGACGAGTTTCTTTTATGCTTTATTTGATTTCTATCTTCCGATAGATAGAAACGACAAAAGAAAATCAGCTTACAGATGAATGATGATCAAATCAAGTGACATCTATTCATATTCATTGTTCTTTCTATTGTTGAACAAAAAGAAAAACGAATTTAGTTGAAAATAACTATCAAATCAGTTGTCTGATGAAATCTGATCTTCATGTATATTCTTTTGATTGCAAGTGATATTGACTATTGATTGTTCGTATTTGCCAATCTGTGTAGTTTTTTCATCGAATGAATGAATCATCGATGTTCTTTATCGGGTTGGTCGTTTGTTGTTTCGGTGCGTAGAAGAAGAAAAAGAAACGGGGAGGATGCAAAAAAAAAAGAGTTCGTTTCTTGTGTGTATTCTACTTATTTTCAAAATTAGCATTCACCACAAACAGAACACTTCTAATCAATAAACTGAAAAACAAACAAACGAATTTCTTTCTTCAATCAATAGATTTGATTTTAGATTTCATCTTATTATTTTTTTTCTTTTTCATCTTGAAAAATTCTATTCGAATAAAATGGCAAGTAGTTCGACAGCGAAGAATAAACGTCAAGAAGAGAAATACATTCAAATGATACGTGAATTAGCATCATTACCAACGAATAAACAATGTTTCGATTGTAATTCCAAAGGTCCAACTTATGTCGAGTAAAAAACCAAATCAACAGTTCTCAATTTGTCAAAAAAAACTATTTTCCTCTAGTGTTACTGTTGGTAGTTTCGTTTGTACAGCATGTAGTGGTCTTTTGTAAGTGTGAAATATTTTCGAATCGATCAACAAACGAATGTCATCCATTTAGACGAGGTTTAAATCCACCACATCGAGTAAAATCAATCAATATGTCAACATTTACTCAAGATGAAGTTGATTTTATGAAAGCTCATGGCAATCAAGTAAAATTCGAACTGATTGATTCTAAATTGATGATGATGTTTGCTTTTCGATAGTTAAATAAAATGGTTTATCTCGGTTTGTACGATGCCAATGCAGGATTTTCACCTGATCCGAAAGATACCGAACGTTTCAAAGAATTTCTCTCTCAAAAATATGAACGAAAGAGGTTAGTTCAAAGATAAACGAGAAGAATTCATTGGAAAAAAATTGACTTATTTCAGATGGTATGTCGAACCAACCGAAGCAATGAAACAAAAGATCAAATCTGATACCGAAGCTAGTCTCGATAAAACAAATGCAACATCTTCGAAAACATCAACATCATCTCTCCCACATTCACATAGTATCACTAATTCAATTAGAACACCACCACAGGATTCAACAACTAATATTGCTCGAGTTTGTTTCGTTATTCTATGAGAATAAAAATTTCATTCAAATTTCTTAGACAACTCGTGCACCATCAGTTACATCGTCTCAACCACCGATGTTAGTATTCGACGCGCCTATAACCACAACAGCAACATCAAATACAACATCAACGTGTAAAATATTTCGAATGAGAACAAAATCATGTCATCTTATCATTATCTTGTTTAGCACTTTTTGATATCTTGCAAACTCCACCGTCTACAACCACCACAACAACAACAAATAATAATATATCATCAACGAACAATTTCTTTTCAGGTAAATCGATTTGAAATGAATGAATGAATGAATTCATTGAAATAGATTCATTTCTAGATCAACCATTTACTCAAACATCATCGAATGATGTCAATTGGGGTGCTTTTGTTGAAACAACAAAACCATCGACTAATGTTCTTACGACCGCACCTTTAGCTAATACAAAATCTATGCCAAACAATAATTTTGCTCATCCACCTCCTGAACCTGTAAATTTTTCTTGTTAAATTTTCTGATGAAAATTCGTAGAATACCTTCGTTATTCTTCTATAGGCAGATAAATATGCAGCATTATCGGAATTATTCAGCTCACAAAATACAATTCAAGATCATCAACCTTCCATTTTTGGCAACACAGCTAATGGCAGCGGTATGAATTGAATTTCCTAAGATTTTTTAATTCATTTTACTGAATTAGGTCATCAAACTTCATCGTCAGGATTAAATAATAATTTATTCGGTGGCACACCCTTTTCAACTCTTCCTCAAAGTTCACTCCCATCAACGAATATGCCACCTAAATTCCCTGTTCAACAACAAACCAATATGTTTCCTTCGCAATCATTTCCCTCACAATTTCCTCCGACATCGAATCCATTTGTTCAACAACCATTCGGAGCTAGTAAGACTTGAAAACAACAACATTTCATCTTATCTATCGATCAATTCTCACATAGATTCATCAAACTTTTTCGCTATGCCGCCTCCCTCAAATTCATCCAATCCATTTATGGTATAAAAATAAAACAGAACCATGTACGCAACATTTTGAGTTATGTTTTGTTTGCTTTTTTCTATAGAATATCGCTCAACAACATCCACCCGTCCCACAAATGCCAAATCAATTCGGTAAACCACGTGCAAATTCAACAAATCCATTTCTTTAATAGCCAATGAACTCGAACAAAACTAAGCTTCAAGCACTGTTTCCTACATTCTTTCTTTTTCTTTGCTTTCTCACTTCAATGAACCTCACTACAATCTTATCTTACTTTAAAAACCAAGTTCACCTTCAAAGATAAATCGATCAGTATCCCAGTTCTTTATTTGTCTATCTCGTCAATTTACTAATTCAACGTTCAATATTAGAATTTGTTGCGAGTGAAATTCTTCGTCAACAATTATTCTTTATTAACTATTTTTTTTTTCCTTATGATAATATAAACGACGTAAAATAAAACTACGTGCTCTTGTGTTTTCTTTTTCTCTGCGCTTTTTGTCCCCTTTTTTTTCGTGTTGTTGTATTGAAAGTAAACGTATATGCACACGCATATGTGTGTAATTGTGATGGGAAACAAAAAAAAAGTCGGCAAAAATGAAATATTCTTTTGTTCTCTTTTTCTTCTTCTTCTTATTCTTTATGTATTTGTATACTACTCAATAATTCCTTTTTAGATGGTCAGTTTAAATACACAACATGGTCGAAATGGAGGCGTGAGTGACAGAGTAGAATTGACATACTTTATCTTCTTTTTCGAAAACAACAGGGTATTTCATTTGATGATCGATCATTGAATGATGGAGACGAACTTCCTCGTGAAAACACACCGCTTATCGACAGTCAAGAACAACCCTATCGACCAATTCGAACACCTGGTTTCATTATATTACATATAATTCTAACAGTAGATTTCCTGTCAACGATCTGAGTTTTATTCGTATCTATTTGTTTTCATTCAGGTTCTTTTTCTAGGAGCAATTATCACTTTTCCAGCTTTACGATATCTGCATGATCCTCCTAAATTTATTTGTCAAAATAATACAAATACTACAGCATGTAGAGACGACCCGACCTCATATCATATAGCTTTGGGTGTTCATGCGAGCAGTTATATAGTTGCATTTTTATTTGACCGGTATGCTATTTTAATTGTTCATTATTTATTCGAGAAAATTTGAATGTTTAGATTGTATCACTTTTATCAAGACGCATCCCGACAAAATGGTTATCTAGACTTTTATCGTCGAACGAGGAATCTTAGACGGACACCGTTATTCGTTATTTCAACTGGTATTATTCATTTAAACTAGTTTTCTAAATAAAATTTTCGTTTTTTCTTTGTTAAGGAAATGCGCTACTTGTTGGTATTATTGAAATATTCGAATATTATCTATGGATGATACAAGGACGTTATATTGATCCGTGGTTTTTTCTAGCAGGACTTTCTGCTATCGAATTAATCGTAATTCTAATTGCTCTTTTTATGTACCTCAGTAAATATTTCGATTATATGAAATTGGATCATAATTAATTTTCATTTTTTTTAGCACGTACAATGAAATTTAACAAAGAACGAGCTCGTCCCGACGCTGCACACGAAGATATGCTTTCAACATTTGTTACTACCGAATCCACAGCAAATGAAATTGGCTATCGGTTAGTAGATTTGAAATAATTTTCATTTTCTTACGCTTTTTTTTTTGTTTTCGTTATTCTCTAGTGATGAAACATTCAAAGAGAGTATTATAGAAAAACAAGGTGATTTAATTCGATATCTACGCGAACGAAATGAACATTTAAGTCGTCTTGTTTTGCAATATAAACAAGCAGCCGATTATCATGATGCGATTCCTAATAGACATCTTTAAATATTTTTTTTTGTATTTATTTTTAGTAATTCATGTGCTTTCAAATTTTTCTAATGATTTTTCTACTTCTACTTCTTCTTCTTGCGTCCAATCGTGTGATATCCGAGATTTGTTTTCGTGTCATATTTTATTTAAAAACGAAATAATAAAATTTAGTAGATTTTTATCTGCTGGTTAATTGAAAAAACAAGAAATCCGTTTGCGTCTGTGTTCAATGAATTCATATAGAATATATATGCATTGCATGCTCAATCATTGATCCATCTGATGATGAGTAATAGTAAATTTGTCATCAGTTCTGTCTGTCTATGTCGTCGAATATAATATTATGCAGATCTACTTCGGCTTGTATTGATGGGAAATCTCGATGGAATTATTTTGAATAAAAGCAAACTCTTTTCTCTTTCTTTTTATGGACAGTGGACAGTGAATACTCTGTCTCTTGTCTTCTTTTTTTTATTAAATCTCATATTGTGTCAAACATACAAATTCAATGTTATTAATCGAATCAAATGATTATGAGACAGTCAGGCAAATCTCTTGTGCTGAATATCAATGTGAAAGGCGGATCACAGTCGGAAATCATTGATGTACAATATAGCTAATTGATATTCATTTATTACTCGAGTTAAAGTGAATAAATTCACATTCTTTTGTCGTCTATTACGATCTTATTGTCTAGCAATTTCCAATGTTCGGAACATAAAAATAAACAGTAGCTGATGAGAAACGCCCTTGATGAACATAAATAAACATCTCGTCTATCCATCTGAGCTTTTTTCTCACTATTGCTCCTCCTTTTTTCTTCTTCTTCTTCTTCATTTCTCTGTGTATTGTTAATATTCTCTGTTCATCAATCTAAACACGTTTGATCTCATCCAATTTTCTGTTTGGTGATGACGGAATGGCGAAGAAGTTTAATCTTTTATTCAATAGAGTCAAACACTAAAACAAATATATGAGTTATAATTTGCACGAGGAAATGACACCATCTCAGTCACTCAGTTGGCGGCGTCCGTCAATAGACAAAAAAAATGAATCCGGATATGATGATGAAAAAAAAACTGTACAGTCTATAATTAAAACGGCGTGCAATAGATGACTTTTCTCGCAATCCTTTCGCTTTTTTTCTTTCTTTTTTTTATGGAAATGCCACATGCTGTTCTATACACGTTTCTGATTCGAGTCGAGAAAGTTAATCATTTTCTCTCGTTCGTTATCCGTAACAAATCAAATCTTGTATTATTATTATGATTATTCATATTGAAGGTGAAAAGAAACAAATGATGAATATTTCGATCATTCGAATTTTGTGTGTATCTTATGCAATCGATTAACAAAAAAACACGAGTGCAAAAGCGTAAAACAGTTCATTGTCACACCTGGGATTATCTCACAGATGTCGAGAGAGGAGATATATGTGTGTATGTTCAATCATTTAGAAATAAGAATGTATAACGTTCGTTTTAGAACAGGATGTTCGGTTCAAATGAACATTTTGAAAAGAGTTTCATTTTGCTAATGAGACCGGAAAACATTTGTTCATGTAATCGGGTGTTACAAAAGAATAAGAAGAAAAAGAAACGAAATTTGACTAAATTAGAATTTAGCCGAAGGAGATCAATGCAATGGACATCTTGAGAAATTTTCACGTGTCGTCGCTCGTTCTTCGAGTCGTACTGACTTATTCAAAAAGAAAACGAAAGCTCGAGGGATTTTTAGTTTTGACGTGTCTCTGTCTTTTATCATCATAATATGTATGATTTTAAAATGGAATTAGAAGAGTTGTGTACATTTTTTCCAGTAGACTTTTGACATATCTCTCTTGTTCTTCTGGCCATTTTTTTTCTCTCTCTCACCAAGAGAGAGAAAGAAGAGAGAAAGAGAGAATGTGCAATGGTCATTCATTCATTCATTTCTCTTGCTGTACGAGTGTGCGTACATATTTGCCCATCATCATCATTGCTAAACAAGAGAAGAGAAGAGAAGAGAAAGAAATCAGTCAGTATAATAATTATTACTCTCCTTCGCATTCTCTCTTTCTCTATCCTATCCATATACAATCGAATTGATCCTCTCTTTCTTTGCTTGTCGTTGTACAGTTTATTTATAAATTCATTTCTATCCGGATCGAGAAGAAGAAGACATACATTCGTATGTTGAACTTTAACTTGACGTAACAAATAACGAAAAAAGAAGAAGAAGAAATTCGCCTACGCCCTTGTGTCCAGATTAACGATTTCGTTCGATCATTATTATCATCATTTCTACACGAACAGTTCATTTACACAAACTGAACAAATGAAATCAACGATGTTTTATGGTAAGTCGACTGTTTTATTTCTTTCGTTTTGGTCAGTTGAATTCTCAAGTGCCATATTTGAAACATAACAGCCGGTTTGTATCTATCCTTGATAGAAATTGACAGCTAACAATTTCTTTTTTACGTGTCAATTAAGATTAGTTCTAATATAGTGCACGCATGCTCAGTTACACAACAATCTTCTACTTGACTTCGTATTTGAAACAAAAAAAACGAGAAAGACTGCCGCAACAATTCATCTATTGTTTTCTCTTTATTGATTATATATGGCAGCAATGATGATGAGTGTTACGTCTAGTGTATACATTTATACAGACAGAGAGATGGGATTATGCTTTCAGGGTGTTAGTTCGATGATGATGATGATGATGATGATGACAGGAGCTCGTGTCGATCTTTGTAACAAATCTAACCTACTTAGGGAAAGAAAAATGACGGACAAGATGAACGTGCAGAAACAAAAATAATCAGATAAGACTGTTAATAACAATAATACATCTTACAACATACGTGTATGAGATAACTCCCTACGGCAACTAGACAATCCGTATGATCGAAGATCTTGCGATTTAATTCATTAGAGTTAGTTTGTTATGTTTTTTTTGCCTTCTATACGTATGTGTCTGCAATTGGAGAAGTGAGAATAATCATATTGAATTACTGAGAAAAAAAAATACATAACATCGATTGTTCTATGTCGAACGTAATTTGAATTAGTTTTAAGTCTGTCGTTTTCTCTCGTTCGTGTGATTGATATCGATATCATGGTTGTGTCGAACGAGAAGAAGAAGAAGAAGAAAATGAACAAGCGTTCGCGCGTTGAATTTCCTTTTTCTTAAGAATCAACATTTACTCATCTGTTGACGTTCATATGTTGTTTGTCTCGTTCTCAATTGTTAATTAAGATGAGTGACCATAAGTTTGCTCAAATCAAATACATCTGTCTTGACCCGAATATTTCGTATTCTAGTAAAAAAGAAGAAAAAGAAAACAACAAAAACCAAAAACGATTGATTTCCGTTCAGACGGCCATCGTCTTCATTATTTTGATGGTCAAAAGAAATAAAATATGCGTCGAGTTGACAGGCCTAAAATACGATCAATCTCTTTTTCATTTCCCTCCGATTTTGACGCGTCTAACCGATAGAATAGATAATGATGATCCATTTGATTTCAAAAACGCGGGAAGGAGGAGAGACAAGACAAAGATGATTGACATTTAGTCGATAGAGCTAAAGAAAAATGAATGAAAGTGGTTACGGTTGAGTACGTGTCTAGTGCAAAAACGCACTCTCTCATTGTGTGTGAAGTCAAGACTTGCATTTGATCATTATCAGACATGTTTAGATATATATGGGTGCAAAACGAATTCAAATGACACACACATATCATTCTTAGATGAATTTTTTCGATAATGAGAAAGACTAGAAGCCATGCAATTAAGATTGTCCTATTATCATCTTTTTATTTATATAGGACAATTACTATTATTATTGACTATTGCCATTGGTTGGCTTCAGGCATCGACCGTACTTAGTACGCGAACGATCACAGAAAAACAAGGCCGAGATGTTGTACTCTCGTGTCGATTCGATAAACTTACCGACAAAGATCGTGTCATGTGGTAATGATTGATAGAAAATACACAGAGGAATTGTTTTTATATTTACTTTTTGTTTAAATTTAGGTCCAAAGATGGTGTCGTTCTTTCTGTTAATCAAGAAATTTCAGGTGATAAAAGCAAATATGAAATCATCGGCAAATATGATTTAATTGTTAAAACAATTGCCGGACAAGATAGTGGAAGATATTTATGTCAAAATTTTGATCAAGGCCTATCGATGACCATTGTCTTAACCGTTCTAAGTAAGTTCGAATTAAGATCGTGTAACCAAAAAGAAAACATACAACCTTGATCCCACGCGTACACATGTCTTGTTAGGATCAGACGAAATCTGATCTCAATCATGTGTGTATGTATGTATATATATATATATATCCTCTATAGTAGACTTTGATTTTAACATACATACGCCTACGGCAATGAGTACTTTCATTTTTTTTCAATTTAAAACATCTATATATATATGAATTGTGAGACATACAAAAGAACAAGGCCGGTCATATTGTCGGTAGAGAATGATAGTGAAATCGAAGCTGATCAAGCACGAACATATCGACTAATCATACACATATTGTCGTTTCTTTTGTATTGAAAAGAAACATTATTATTATTCGTTTTCAACTGATATTTTGTTTGTTTTCGATTCTGAAATACGAAGACAAGATCAAAAGAAATGAGTTTCAATTAAGTTGTATGTTTTTCGTTTTCAAGACATAGGACAACATCCGGAGAGTATGTTTCCGTGTCAAAACTTAATCGAATAGCTTTTCTATAGCAGACAAACAGTTGGATGCCCTATTCTCTCTTTCCGTTTGGAATGCACACGCGCATATAGGTGAAGGTCAAGACTATGATTGATGTCTGACCCTACTCTCTTTGTTTCCTGATTTTAATCAAAGCGACGAAGGTCAAAATCTTCATGCTCGCTCATCTGATCATGTTGATGTAACATTTTTGAAAGTATTTCTTTGAAGTGTACATGCGTACGATTATCTTGGGAGAAGAGAAATAATAATAATAATAATAATAATCATCGAAAGACGAAGAAGAAGATAAAACAAAAGACGAATGAACATGTATACGATGTGTATGCATAGACAGAATAGATAAGCCTAATCCATTGTATGAACTATGAATAATGATCTTTTTTTATCATGCTGTTTTATTATTGTTTAGCACGGCCAAGTAAACCGGAACTCTATCAATCAAATGAGACTTTGGTCGAAAATGGTTTAGCTTTATTTATTTGTACAACACAAGGAGGTAATCCGTTGCCGACATTTACATGGTTAATAAACCAGATTCCAATTAATTCATCATTGTACACGGTTTCACCGAATACAAGTGAATTACGTTTACCATTGGAGAAACGTTTTCATAATGGACAATTAACATGTCAGGTTCATAATCAAGCATTGGACCATCCATTGTTGACTTCACGTTTATTAAATATTCAATATAAACCAGAAATAAACCTTCGATATGGTCAATCGATTGTTACTAATCTTAATTTGCTCGTTATCGAAAACGAACGTTTAACACTCGAATGTCAAATTCAAGCCAATCCATCAACAATTGAGCCAATTAAATGGCTTAAAAATGGTGCATCGATGCCCGGCATTCATTCGCCATCGTTAGTTATTCAAACAGTTAAACGAAATGATGAAGGTGAATATACATGTCTAACATCGAATTCAATTGGTCGTAGTCAATCATCGGTTCATATTCGTGTTCAATGTAAGATTGACATTATTGAATTAACAGAAACAAACAACGAAAAAAATCTTTCATTTAGATGCGCCAATTGTTCGTCTTAATGGCGGCGGTATATTTGCTGAAAACAAACGTTTAGTTCTAACATGTATTGTCGATGCTTATCCGACAATTGACTCATATGAATGGTATAAAAACAATGAGAAATTAAATGTGAGTTCGTTGACATCATCATTAATTATTGACAAACCTTCAAAAATCGACACTGGTCTCTATACATGTCAAGCAAAGAACACATTGAAATATTCGAATGGTAGTTCAATTGAAAAGTTCGATAAAGCACAAACACGTGTAACAGTCGAATGTAGGGAAAAAAAACAAAACAACATTTTGCTGTTCGACATCATTGAATGATTTTGATCTCGTTTCAGATGCGCCGATTGTTCGCACATTAACACCAATTCTTGCCGCTGATCCATTTACAATGAACGTTAAAATTCATTGTCAAATCGATGCCTATCCCTCATCGAATACGATTTGGTCGTATAATAATCGTGAAATATTCAATTCAAATAAATATTCCATTCTTCAAAATCAAACATCATCAACATTAATTATTCAACAATTACAATCAAATTTCGATTATGGCTTGTATACATGTATGGCTTCAAATAAATTAGGACAGAATTCGACAACAATACAATTGAGATCAAAAGGTATGAAGACCAACAGCAGTTGGCAACCTTCGATTGTTGTTTTTTTGTGTCTTAGATGTCCCTGAAATACCGATGAATGTCAATTTAACATCGGTGACATATTCATCAATTAGTTTAGCTTGGCAACCAGGCTTCGACGGTGGTTGGCCGCAAACATTTATGATTTCACTTGATGAGTTGCCTGTTAAAGAAACAAATGAAAGTCATTTTTCGTTCATTAGTATGTGTATTCATTGTTGTCTTGAAATGAATTCATCGATTGTTTTGATTAGATCTTAAACATGATCGAGTATATAATATTTCCATTCGAGCACGTAATCGACTTGGACAAAATCGAAAATCGATATCGATTACAGGTCGAACAAAAAATGTGCCAATTACAATCGATCAATTACCGGATATTGAAACTTCATTTGTACATTATTCGGAAAAAACATTGGATTATCGATTGAATAATTCGACATTCGATTCATTAAAAGTTCCACTTTGTCTTCGTATTGATCTTTATAATCAATCGAACGTATGCGAACGGATTGTAACATCGAGTGGACGACTACTTCTCAATGAAAATCAACTCAATAATATTCTCAATGTTTCGATTTGTCTTGATCAATATGAAGATTTCTGTGGACAAGCCATGCCCGTTGAAATGAGTATGCGACATATTTTTGTCTTGTCATCTGACTTTCTTTTTCTTTTTTTCTTCTAGAACGTGAAATTGCTTTTAATTGGCTATTTATTTTAATCGCTTCGATTATCATTGTTTTCTCTTTGATACTTTGTGGTCTATGCATTTTCTGTTTAATTCAAAATCGTAAACGAAAAAATCTCAAACAAAAAAACAGTAAGTCATTTGCCGAATCTACGTATTCTCATCGCTGTTGATTTTGTTTTCTCTCTCTTTAAGTTCATTCATCAATTAAAAAATCATCGCTTCAACATCCAATTATCATTGAACCAATTCATACGCCAACGAAATTATTCAATTATCCCGATCAAAAACAACTTCAAACATCATTTACTAAAATAGCTGAAATACAAAAAATCGATCAATTCAAAGACAAACAAACCAATCGTCTCATTGTAACAACAACGAATGGTCATCGCTCGAGTAGTGTCAGCGGTTCAAGTGATCCAATTCTATCGAATCCGAATTCATCATCACTATCCGGCAGTGATCAACTAACAGTTACAGATTTCTATCCATTATCAACAGCAACAATAACTAATCCAACGGATCTATCATATAAATCCTATGCAAATCCAACTGATCTCTCACTATCAGCACCACAAAATGATCTACTTTGGACACAATCGCAATATGGTAGTTATGGTTTTCCATTTTATACAAGTACAACATCGCCCATGGTCAATGTTCATGAAGTTGTTTCGAATAAGAACACGAAAGAAGATAGTGCCGAAAGTGGCTATTCAACACCGTCTCGAACGCATCATCAAAACAAGAAAACTGTCTATGAAGTTGTCGTTTAAAGAACAATACCTACATTTCTTTCCTTTTTCTTCTCTACTCCCTTCTCTTTTTGTCTTTATAATGACAGTATTAGACAGTGAGAGAATGTCTAAAAATCACATCTACATAATAGGAATATCTTCTCTATCTTTATCTATATCTCATTTGCATGCTTGTATGTCTGTCTCTGTGAATTGTGTTCATTTTGATGTTGTGATGATTGTATCTGTATAAAGAAAAAAAAAGAAATACATGCATACATACGAAAGGTTACGCTAATCTTCATGCTCTGATTTTCTTTGTCTTTGTCTTTGAATAGTGAGAGAAGATATACTACGTATATAACTCGACATATAGACATGCATAAGATGATGTAACTAGCAATTTATTGAATCTAAATAAACATTGTTTCAAAGAGAAAAGGTTAACAATTAGAGATGGCTATGTATGATCCATGACTCTTTTTTTGTCTTAGTCTAATTAAAAGAATTTTAATGTACCGTGCCGGATTTACACATTGTTTGATGCCTCGAGGTACTTTATTATTCACACAGTAGGCGTCTAAATTGACACGTTTTATTTTGAAAAAAGTGTGAACGGAAAGCAACGTATGCTCATTCAATTACACGCATGTATAAGATCTTTTTCCTTTTTTTTTGTTGTACACGCTCGTTTTCAATGTGATCATAAATCAGCCGACAGTGTAAAATAATGATGAGTCGACTGACTTTAAAGAGATCTAATCCTCATGATTATTCATTGAGCAATTTCTAATTAGAACAATGAACGATAGATAGATACATGTCCATCTGTTTCATCAAAAAAAAATGAGAGAGAAAATTTTGCGTTTTTTTTTGTTTGATCTTGTTCACTGAATCCGTCATCACGCTGGCATTTTTACTTTCCATGGGACTTTCTCAAAACAAAAAAAAAAGAGTTTCGATCAAGATAAACTTTATCGATCGTATTATTCATTGACTATCACTCGTGCATGGAGCATTGCTTGGCTGCCATTTGGTTCAATTGTTAAAGTGTCGCATACTAATTGAGAGTCATTAGAGAAACAAGTATCCTGCTGTGTTTAGCTATGAACATTTGTGACCTATTCACAAAGGTGTCAACTGTCGTTCGAGAATAAACTTTATTCATCAATTAGTTTTGTAGTTCTTCGTTTTTTTTTTCTTTTCTTCTAATTCGATCAATATTTGAATCAGTCAACCATTGAACTAAAGTGATTTCTCAGCGTGGTCACGCCTTCGAACATTTGTACACAGGTAGAATTTCAATGGTAAAGATCACTTTTCTTCGTCATCTGGCTTCCGAACGATAACGAAGTACATATGTGCATTTGATTCGCTTCTAAAAGCAGATGGCAACTAAAACGTTTCTTCTTCTTTTGACATCTCACATCAAACAAGACAAATCATGTGCACTTTCACTGTTTGCTTATGAATTATAAATTAAAAAAAAAATTCTCCGTTTTTTTTTCTAAATGAAGAAATCTTCCAGATGTTCGATAACAAATTTGTTTTCTTTTCGTTTTATTGTCTCGGATAACAACAGAACAATAGAAAAAAAAGAGTGTAAACAAACACATCAAGAATCATCGTCAGCTTTCGGTGTGTTATTCAGTTTCTCTTCGATTTTTAATTTCTCGAGAATTTCATCTAAATGAAAAAAAAATACTTATTTGAATCAATAAAAACCAATGTCATCTTACTTATGATCGTTTGATCAATATTACATAATGATAAATAGAATTTTCTCGATGAATGGCTAACAAACGGTCGCAAAGAATTTCGACCACGCCATGAAACAAATACGATCGGTATTTCGAGTTCGTGCAATTTGATCGTAAGTGAACAAATAACACTTCCGAGTTCTAAATCATTGAAAATGTTTACCAAAGGAAAAAGAGATTGAATTCATTGATTAACCTTGAGATATTGTTTGAATTTGTTTTTGAATTGATTCGGATAGATTAGCAAATTGTGTATGAGTATGAGATAATAATACTAACAAATCCGATTGTTCTAATTGAATACGACGAGCCGAAAAGTATTTATTAATAATCGCAATACCCTTAACAATCGATTTATTTACGAAGAATTCTTCGAAAAGAAAAGTTCCTACTTCTTGACAAAGTCGTAATGAACGTTTATCTTTATCATTTCGTAAGTCTGTTCGAATTAACAATTTCACACCCATGTTAATAAACTAAAATGTTTCATTATTGCAACAGAAAATTCATTAAAAATCAAAAATACTTTGATACGTTCTTGATTTTGTGTGACGATTTGTTTGAGACTTTCGGATACGAAATAAATATTTCGGCCGCTATCACTTGCAATTCGTGTCATTAATTGGTCGGCAGGAAAGGACGGATCGACACCAAAAAAGTCACTAAAAAAAACAAATGATGTTCAGAATAAATCTAAGGTCAACTTAATTTACCGAATTTCTTGCCAAAAGCCTTCGATATCTTTTTCTTGGAAGAAAATAAACGGATTTTCACGATGATATCGAGCTCGTTTGTAATTAGCACTGAATGAGAGAAGTTGAGTTTAAAATTGAAGATATTTATCAAATTACTTTTCTTCATTGAATGTTATTTCTTCAACTGGACGTTTCTGTCCAGTCGTTTCCTGATTGGATTCACTTATTGGCGCGTCAGTTTTACGGAAAAGTGCAACAAAAAAAGCACCAGTATCTTGATGATGAGGCAACAAACGAATACTAAATCAAATCAATTTGACAATAGTTTTGAAACGAAGAGTTTTCGTTACCATCGTTCAATATGTAACGATTGAAGAATATCATCCGATGGTGGAAACATATTTGGTCTCGCTAATGATTGCATATGCTTAGGTACTTCATCATATGAATTGTAAACTTCTTGATTTTTTCCCATGATACACCATTTAGTCAAGCCAGGTTTTGTTTTCAGACCAGGTAATTTATCGACAATATCGACTAGGGATATTTGTCCTTGAAATGTTTGTAATAATTGACAAACAACAGATTCATTTTCAACGGGATTCATCGAACATGTTGAATAGACCATGAGACCACCGGGTGCAAGCAATTGTATGCCACGTGTAGCAATACGTAATTGAATCGATTGTAAACTGAAAGCATGACCTGGATTCCATTTTTTCCATAGGTCAGGGTTTTTTCTTAGTGTACCATCGCCTGAGCATGGAACATCGCAGAGAATACGATCGAATGTTAGATTTCCATCCTTTCAAATAGAAGAAAAACACAGTCGAAATGAATTTCGATAAATAGTTGCATACAGGTGTTTTTAAATTCGGTAGATTCGATGCATCATGATTGATAATAGCAAAACATGGACTTTCTAAACGTTTGACTTGATGTACGAGCGTGTAGCAACGTTTATTGTCAACATCATTGGCAAGGACAAAACCACCTGAGAAATATTTGAAGAAAAATATATTAAACGTTTCGAGAAAAAAAAACGAAGATTTTACTAGGAAGAGGATTGGTTTCATCACGATGAAGACTTTCGATAATTTGTGCAGTTTTCGAGCCAGGTGCTGCACACATATCCAAAACCTAAGCTCATCATTTATTCGACTTCGTATTTTTTCTCTCTCGAAACTTTACTTTATGATGTGGTTGAACATCGAGTACTAACGGTGGAATCATTGAAACAGCCTCTAAAAGAATATTACGACATTGAATTTCTATCTATTTGAAACACTATCAGCTACCTTGTCTGCTGATATTTCCCTAGAAAAAGCGAATAAAATTCTTTGTTTTTTTTTCTCGTCTTTTGAAATCAAACAATTTTACATGTTCAGTTTGTTCATACAAAAATTCTTTTAATTTTTGCAGTTCAGGTGAATTACGTAGTTGATTTCGACTAAGATTCAATTGCCATGCTAAACTTCCTGGATACCTGAATACAACAATACGTTGAATTCAAATGAATAGTTTTTTTAAAATCAAATCTTAGAAAAACGAACCAAACAAGTTCTCTCGGTTTATCGATCGTTGTCGATGATTCTAACGGTTGAAAATATCGTTCACGAATCAACTGCATAACAGCAAATGCATGCGAACGAAAACCTGTCACACGAAAAGTAACAGGCAATGGTTCTTTCAATGCTGCTAAAAATGCATCCCATTCATCGTCAGGCACAAGATTCATTGACTATCAATATTGAATAAATGAAAAAAAAACCAATCAAAGAACGATTCTCTATACTTTATAGAATCTTTCGAAAAGAGCATTTTCTTTTACAATATCTTCGTATTGACTGACACGTGGTGGATCTTCTCCGTTAGTTGCAGTTGCTGGTGTTTGTCCATCGGTTCCTTGTTGTTTTTCAAGACGAGCTTTACGTATAGCATCAACTGTCTATTTTCAATGATCGATTTTTTTAATATGAACGAAAAAATAAACAAAGTAAAACTCACAGCACGTTTAAATGCTTTTTGTTTCTTATGACCTCGTCGACCCATCTAAAACATTTGTAGACACTCCAATTGCTAGTTGAAATAGCAAGAAAGGGAAAGCAAACAATTCGGATTTTTACTGTAAAAAAAGTACATTAAAAGAACAAACAAACAAACGGGATGAGATCGTTCGTGTTAAACATTAAATGATTCTCCACATCCGCAAGTTCCTTTTATATTCGGATTATTGAATATAAATTCACTTGCTAATTTATCTTGAACAAAATCCATTTCTGTTCCTAATAGAGTCAATTGTGCTTTGGGATCGATTAATAATTTTACTCCATCTTGATTAACTTCTTCGTCCATTTTCTTTTTTTCGCTTGCATAATCAAGTGTATACGACAAGCCGTTACAGCCACGCGTTCGAACACCAATTCGAAGTCCAAGAGCATCGGGTTTCGCTTTCAAAAGTTCTTTAACACGACGAACAGCAGTTTCGGTGAGAGTTATAGCAGCACGAGAAGGTAGATTAACTAAACGACGACCTTTATTAACAGCTCGTATCGAGCCGGAGACAAGTGTTGATGCTGACATGTTTCTATTTGATTGAAAATGATGTACCACACGAACAGCCTTGCTCAGCGTTTGGATTATTTGTAATACGAAAACTCGAACGTATTAATTCTTCTTGATAATCGATTGTCGAATCTTTGAGTAGTTCTAATGAATCTTTATCGACAATGACTTGTACACCGTTTCGTCCGAAGATTCGATCTTGTTGAGCGTTTAATTTGTCTTTTGATTCAACGACAAATTTATATTGAAAACCCGAACAGCCACCGCCTTCGACAAATACACGAAGATGTTCTTGTTGATCTTTGAGAATTGTTTGAAGACGTCGAATGCAATTTTCACTTAGATTTAATTCGGAATTCGCTGCTGTTGTGAGTAATCGTTTGAAATATGGTCGAAACAATAAACTCATCAAAAACAAAAAGAGAGAAAATCTTTTTTCAATTAGTTTGTTTTTGAAAAAGAAAAAGAAAAGAAAAGAAGAGAAGAGAAGTACAACATTAAGAACGAAAAAGTAAAAAAAGAGAGATTTGAATCTAATTCTAGAATGGCGCTGCTTGTAGCTCTTGACGAATTGTTGGATTACGCCAATCATTCGAGATTAAATCTAAATGATTGTCGAAATCGATTAATTGACGATGTTGATTGTTTTTCAGAAGTTTCAAAGCAAATAAACGACTTTCATCACTGACGATATGGCTTTTAAAAGAAATAACAAACATCGATTAGTTAGAATTCGAAATCAAAAATTCACATACGAATCATTAACAATTTTCCAGTTTTTATCAACATACGAATGCACATTATAAAAACGATCATTTTCATTCAAATCAACTAGCTCATTGTCGATCTAAAATCATCGATTCGGTTGTTGTTTTTTTAAATTATATATTCGAATATTTACCATGAATAAAACAGCATGAGGATTATGCTCTTGAATTTTGTCCATTATTTTCGTCGCTGTCAAATTCGGACTAGAGAGAGTGAGAAAACAAGATAAGAATTTGATTCATATTTTTTCATATTTTTACGTTTTATCCGTATAATTTTCATTAGCATGATAATAGCCAGCAATTGTTAAGTTTCTTGTCGAACAATACGCATCAATCTAAATAAAAAACAAAATCGTTCATTCTTCTTGATCGGTACTTTTTCTTTTTTCATTTGCATTCACTTGTGTCAATGCAATTTCAAGCATTGGTGATAATGACAAAACGCCATGAAATAACGGAATGCAATCGACGAAATGAAGATACGATGATGAATCGACATCATCGTTCGATGTCGTATTCGTTCGTTCACTGAGAAGAATACCATTGACAGATAATTCGGGATATTTAGCGAGATGAAGAAACATTTTAACGTATGCTAAACTATTGATTTCCGACATGATCTACAATCTATTGCACTTTATTTTTCAACTACAAACTCTCTGATGCAACTAGTTGTTAGTTCGATGGAGTAGAAATGTTAACCAATACATTCGATTTTGTAAGTTAATATGAGAGGATTTCCTATCAGAGACATCTGCAAATGATGTCACTAGGAGATTGACCTTCTCCTTCTTTTTTTTTTATTATTTTATTTAGCAAATTGAAATCACAAACGAAAGCATAGAACTCAACACATCAATGAATTAAAGATCGCGAATTTGCATAATAAACGAAAACAAAGCTTCACGAATGATTTGATTTCTATAAAAACTCGCAAATGGTAAGAAAACATACTGAAAAAAGTAAAATCTTGTTTTAGTTTTGTCAATGACAAAGATTTTCGTATTACTTGAAAGAGAATACTACGTCGACGAGTATAAGTACTCCATTCAATTCGAGTTGAATTACTTGTTGAACTCGTTTCTTTCAATTCAATCGAATTCGTTTCCAATAACCACGAATCAACCGAGTAGATAAATCGATTCGGTCGATCGTCTGTATGAATAATCAATGTCGATGGAAGATCACCTAAAATATTCGAAATTCCAATTGAATTTGTCGAACAAAAAGCAAACCGATCAATGGAAATTTTGTGTACAATCGATATTTTTCTCCTTCACGATTGTTTACTCGTGATGGAACCAATTGAACATGTTCAACTCGTGCAACATTTGGATACCACTAAAATTCGTCGAATAGAATATTTCGAAACACAAAAGAAACAAAGTCTATTCGCACGAACCGATGTGTACTTTTCAATATTCGTCAGCGCTCGATAGACATGTGCTCGATCGTATTGAACTGTAGCGATTTTCGTTAACAGGAAAACTTTGTTATCATTCGAAGGAGACGATATTTCGTATTTCGAAAGAATAGAAATTAGTAAGACGATTATCGAAAGATATTTGACAGATTTTGGTAGAATAAACGCCATGAAAATTGATTAATCGAGAAAGTTACTTTGTCTTTTAATAAATATGCGTGCAAGTCTTTGTGTTGTTTTCTTTTCTTTCTACCTGTAGAAGCGAGAGAGAAAAAAAGCGATTTCCCTATGGAGATGAACAAATGCTATTCAGGTCTCTTTTGAATAAATGTAACAAAAAGAAACTAGAACTAAAAAGAACGATATCCAGGAAATTGTTTTGTTCAATGCGAAATTTTTCGGACAAATTCCACCGAATGCTTGTGCTATCGTACATTCAGCCGGTTTGCCTTGAACAGTCCATGAACACGGCCAATTATTCGAATCACGATCTTTGTAATAGTCCGGTGTTGATGGATTATCCCACCAGAATATAATTGCACCTTTACATAGATCACTATTGTTCTGTAAAACTTGAAATAGAGCTGTAAATGCCATATTTTGTAGAGTGAAATTGACTGTATAATTTCCGAGACATTGTGCAGGTGCATCACCATACGGAATAGCTAAGCCTGCTAACGAACTTGGATAGCCGACTTCAGTGAGAACTAAGAATTTCGATGAGATATTCGTCGGTTGTTCGTATAGCCAAGATTTAAATGAAAGAAAATAAGCGGAAAACTTTCTCGTCATCGTTTGTATCGATGGTAAATGTTCGTCAACTGTAATATTCAATAATGGCAAATAAAAATCCATAGCTATAAAATCTAGTTCATCCCAAAACTCGATTCGATTGGTTTCAATCGGATAGAAAATCGAACAATAGGTCAGCAAACCTCGATAATTACGCTGTCGAATCTGTTGAATGACTGTTCGCCAATAAGATGTAAAGTTTTGATTGGATAAATGCGTTAGCTCAAGACCAACAGCCAGTGCATCGGCTTGTAACTCATTGGCCATGTCGGTGATATTCGTTATGATTTCAATGTAACTTGAAAACCATTTTGTTACGTTCGTCGGTTGAATATCGATGAATAAACATTTCTCACCGCAGACAATCAAAGGTTTGAGAAGAATTTTAAGATTATTTTTGTGTACTTCTTCGATAAATGTTGTCCAAACGTCATGTGTTGGCATTCGATCATCGAAATGGATTTCATCGGATGTTGAATTCGCTTGTCGAAGGAAAAAATTCACGCCTATCCATTGACCTCCTCGTAATGCAATGGTTTTCAATGAATTTAACGTATCCGGTTGAATTAATGCTGTCGAATTAAATGGAAATATATTAAATCCATTAAAATTCGCTTGAATCGTTAGAAAATAACACGAAAATAGAAATAGAAACGTTCGCATGACGAATACTGATATAATTATCAACATGTTGTCATTAATATATCAAGTTCGCACTTTCATGAGTCATTATCAAGATGAAAAAGAAGAAGAAAAGAAAACGAGTGCAAGAGGTCGAAAAAAATCGCTCAGTCAAATCGAAATCATCTTCAAGAGCAAACAATCACAAATATATTATGCAAAAGCATATTTAATAGTGAATAGAGACTGACATTTTTTGTTTTCATTATCTTGTTTGCTGCTAAGTGTTCCTTCGTAATTGTCTCTCGACACATAAATTGATGGTGCAAAGAGAAAAAAAAAAGATGAACAATGTTGATTCTTCAATTGATTTCGAACTTGTTCTGTTTGTTCATCATAGAATCATCGGTTTTTTGTGTCAGCGAACAGCTTTCTTTCCTTCTCTTTCTATATATACGACGTTCGAATGCGTGGGTGTTTTTTTTTCCTGTGGAGGAAATTCTTCGGTTCTTTGAATATGGAGTTTATGTGTTTTCTAATAAACAAATTAGCAAAGAGAAACATGTCGATGTTAAATGATGAAATACTTTGTTTACAAAATTCGTCTCGACAATCTCAATGTTTATCTTGTTCAAACGAACAATTTTGTCAATCAATCGATAAATATTCATTTCAAAGTTTACTCTGTTCTCTTGGGTACATTCCGATGGTTATTATTGTTTGTATATTTGCTTGCAGTTGTTTCCTAAATGTCTTATGTATTGGCACATTTCTTCAACGAAATTCACGCGAAATGGGCAGTGGATTTTATCGTTTAACGATATCGATCATCGGTCAGATGAATTTAACGATTATTTTTTGTTATTTTATTTTTCAACGAACAAATCATGGTCGATTGATCACATGTTATTTATTCGAATCACTGGAAAAATGTTTACATAATCTCTATGATTCATTAACAGCTTGTTTGACAATCGAGCGGACGTTTGTCATCTATCAAGGTCTTACATTTAATAAAGTAGTCAGTCAACACAAGGCGAAATTAATCATACCGATATTAATTAGTTTTCAGTTTCTAAGTGTATTTTATGAACTATTCTATCGTGAATTGAATCAATCGTTTTGTGTATTAAAATCTTCGAATTTAGTTCTTCGACATTATCAAATAATAACAAATGTTTTCTATTTTTTAATTCCATATTTCATCAATCTGATTCTACCATTCGTTTGGATAATAACATTAACGAAAAATAAAATTCTTTTACATCAAACAAATCGATTCTATGAAAATTTCCGAAATGTTATATTCAATTATCAACATACGTTCATACCGAATTTAATTTTAGTTACTTTAAATACGCCTCGATTTGTCAGTCTATTTTCATATTCATGCATTCAATTAAAAAGTTATTCAATAGCTTATTTCATTTCATTAATTCCATTGACAAGCAATTTATTTATATTCGTTCTGCCATCGCCTAAATATCGACCTGAACTTGTAAATTTTCTTCATTTTCGATATCGAAGTTTGTAATAATTCAAAACTTGATTTTGTTTTCGATATCTACTGCCATCTACGTCCAATTAAAATATTTGCTCGTAGAACTTTCTTTTTAACTTAGTGACTTGGATGCTCAATTGATTTCGATATTTACAATAACATTTTGCGTATTCGTTTTTTCGACTCAATTAACTTGTTAATTATTGTGTTGTCTGTCTTGAAATTTATTTTTTCCTATTCGAATAAATCAAACGAGCAATCGTTTGGGCACCACGCCCACATTATGTTCGCTAGGTACAAATCTACGGTTACCCTGAAATAAATTTTATTGTAGATAAAAATCTTCTTTTTTTATTTGTTATTCGATTCGAATTTATGTTGTTTGATAATTAATTCCATTCGACGATGTCAATATCAAAAATAAAACATGCTGCCAAATCGTTGAAAACTTTTCAAGGTATTCATTTCGAAAGTTGTTTAGACAATGGCGAGACAGCTGAACAGATGAATAAATGGCTCTTAGAAGTCTCATGGGAAGTCGCAAATAAAGGTACGAAACAACAAAATGATTTTCAAAATCGTATATGAAATGTGTTTTTTCGATTAGTCGGTGGAATTTATACAGTTATTCGTTCAAAAGTACCGATAACGAAGAAAGAATATGGAAATAATTATATTTGTCTCGGACCGTATAATGATTCGTTTGTCAAAACCGAAGTCGAAGTTGGAGAATCGAAGATCGAAGCTATTCGAGAGACAGTCAACGAAATGAAACGTTACGGTGTTCATGTTCGTCGTTTGTTGTTCGGAAATAAAAAAAACATACGACTGTTGTTTGTTTTTTCAGGTTGTCACTGGTAATTGGCTTATCGAAGGTTTTCCTCAAGTTGTTCTTTTCGATATTGGTTCGGCTGCACATCGATTAGACGGTTGGAAAGGTGACTTTTTCCAATATGCACATATTGGCATACCCTATCAAGATCGAGAGTCGAATGATGCGTTGATATTTGGTTTTTGTGTTTTTTGGTTTATTGGAACAGTAGGATCGAATGAGATTTGTTTTCTTTTTACAAAAACAAAGAGGAAAATTTGTAGTTTATCGAACAAGTTAAACGAATTCAAAAGAGTTATGTGATCGCTCATTTTCATGAATGGTTAGCCGGTGTTGGTCTTGTTATGACACGTCTTCGAGGTTATGATTGTGCTTTAATATTTACAACACATGCTACACTTCTTGGACGATATTTATGTGCTGGTTCAACGGATTTTTATAATAATTTACCTTCGGTAAACGAAACGAATCGATTGAAACAAATTTTCAGCTCGAATATTTTCGATTTTAGTTCGATTTGGATAAAGAAGCAGGCGATCGTCAAATCTATCATCGATATTGCATCGAACGAGCTGCAGCATCATGTGCACATGTTTTTACAACAGTTTCGAAAATAACCGGCATTGAATCGGAATATTTATTAAATAAAAAACCAGGTAAATCTTGAGAATTCATTTGCTTAATTTTGCAATTGAATTATTTTTCCTTTCTCGAAGATCTTCTAACTCCGAATGGTTTAAATGTGCAAACATTTGCCGCATTACATGAATTTCAAAATTTACACGCTCAAAATAAAGAAAAATTGAATGCATTTGTTCGTGGACATTTTTATGGGTGTGTATTTTCGCTTAATTTCTCTTAGATATTCTAACACCTAATGGCCTTCATATTCAATTATATCGACATAAATCACGTTCGATATGGTCATTAGATCCAATGTTCTTCTCTCAAGAGAGAATAGCGAATTTTATTCAAGGACATTTTCTCGGGTAGAAACCAAAAGACGATCAGTTCTAATGAGAATCTCTTCCAATAGAACGAAAAGAACGAATGTGTTTGCTCTTCGATTTTTTAGACATTATGACTTCGATTTGGATAAGACTCTGTATTTTTTCACTGCTGGACGATATGAATTTTCGAATAAGGGCGCAGATATGTTTATCGAGTCATTGGCTCGATTAAATCATATGTTAAAAGTAATTATGTCGATCGATTTGTTTGAGAGAATAATAAAAATAAATCAATTTGTATTCGATAGTCATCGGGCTCGGATGTTACCATCGTTGCATTCATGATTTTTCCAACGGCAACAAATAATTTCAATATTGAATCACTACGTGGTCAATCCATAGCAAAAATGCTTCGAGATACGGTGCAAAATATTCAAGGTGATATTGGCAAACGACTCTATGAAATCTGTTTGAAGTATAGAGATTAGATTCGAGAAAAAAGAAATGAACATTTTTGTTTTTATTTGAAATTTCTCTATCAGAGGTCGTCTTCCGGCATCGGAACAAATTCTACATCCAAGTGATTTAATCGAATTAAAAAAATGCATTTATGCATCTCAAGTAAATCGAACAATTTCGTTGAATAGATATCGAAGAAATTGCGTTTGTAGAGATCATCATTACCACCTATCTGCACGCATAATGTCATCAATGATGCAACTGATCCAATCTTAAATGCTCTACGTCGTTGTCAACTATTTAACAATCGTTACGATCGAGTTAAAGTTATTTTTCATCCGGAATTTATGCGTTCAACAAGTCCATTATTACCACTCGATTACGAAGAGTTCGTTCGTGGTTGTCATTTAGGCGTATTCCCATCGTACTATGAACCATGGGGCTACACGCCAGCCGAATGTACAGTCATGGGTGTACCGAATATTTCAACGAATTTAAGTGGTTTCGGTTGTTTTATGGAAGAACATGTCAATGAACCGCAAACCTACGGAATCTACGTTGTTGATAGACGATACAAGAGTGCTGAAGAATCTGTTCAACAATTAGCACAAGTAGGAAATTTGTCAGAATGAAAAGAATATGTTTTTTGAATTGACTGTTTTTCGTTTTAGTATATGTTCGATTTTTCGCAATTAACAAGACGACAACGTATTATATTGAGAAATCGTACAGAACGATTGAGCGAATTATTAGATTGGAATACATTAGGAATTGTATGAATGAAGAATTTAATTGTTGATGAGAGATTTCGTTTCGTTTTAGTATTACTATCGTGCTCGACAATTGGCATTACAACGAATTCATCCTGAATACGAACAAGAAATGATTACTATTGTAAGTTTAATTTCAAAATTAAACGAAAAAATAACTTTTTTTTTAATAGACAAATAAACAATTTTCTGCTCCATCAACACCGGCTGTTTCACGTTCATCAACACCGGCTCCACCTGATCGTGACGAAGGAACTGACGATGAAGAAGAACAAGATCAACCATCGTTTGAACATGTAATTCTTTGGTATTTCAAAACACTAAATCTTTATTCGTTTTCATTGTCAAGAAGGAAGAATCATCATCATCAGCATCATCAACAACAGCTGATAAATCATTCGAACCACATTTAGAACGTGCTGATTCCGTTCGTTTACTTAAAAATAACCAAGCACTTCGTCAAAATGTCATTGCAGCAGCTAATGCCGCATTATACAATGATAACGATGCCAATGATGATGAAGTCGGACAAATTACAAGTGGAAACGAAAATTCATTCGTTAGTACGAGCAATAATAAGCCAGGTTTATTACCCGATGCTCAAGCAAATGCATTAAATGCAACACTCAAACTCGGTTTACCGCAACAAGGTACATTTTCTGATGCACATGATGGTCAAAAAGCATCGCCAAATGCTGATCCTACTGCATCGGTATCGACACAAAATGAATTACCATCTGCTCATGTTATACATAAATCTTTAAGTGGAGAGAATTGTGCATCATTTGCTCCGATTAGTGCGCAAACTGCTCAATATTCGTCTGCTTTCGTCGATCAACAAGCAACGAAATCCATTGGTAAAGAGCAAATTTAGTCATCTAGATCGTTTTCGTCAAGTCTTTCACATCTCAATGAAATTAGTTTGACTAGTAACATATAATCCTGCTTCGTAGAAGAGTTGAATTATCCAAAGCAAAAAGATGATTATTATTTTTTTTTCTCATTTTTAGTTGTCAGTTTAGTTTGTACCTGGCATAGTTTTCCAAATAAATTTTATTTTATTCATGCGTTTAGAAAAAAGAAAAAAAAACACAATGCACACACGCACAAAACTAATTCATTAATCTAAGAGACAAAAAGAAGAAGAAAAACTTGGGGCTTTTCATTTTGTACAAAGTTTATTTTGTCGAGCCAACACTTTTATATCGACAAGCAAACATAATCCAAGTCGCTAAAGCATTTTCAGGATATGTAAAAACACGAACACGTACGGCCAGACGAACCTGATCGCCGTGACAACAGACGATTTCTTCGCAAAGATTATTTCTAAAAAAAATGAATCGAATAAAAAGAAGAAGACGAAGAGAAACGATTTACTTTAAACTAAAGACAAATGCTTTTCGTGCATTTTTATGAACGAATTGAATTGGAAAGCCTTTGAATGCATGACCATTGGGTACAGCTCGTCGAACAGCTTCTTGAAATTCCTCATTACCAACTGATAAACCTGTAACACGTTCTAATTCATACGATGACAATGCTGGACTGAGTAAATACGATAGATGATCATCGAATTGAGTTGTATAACCCAAATCCTAGAGAAAGATAAATATTGTTTCGAAACAGGTTCGTCAGAAAACTAACTTTTCGATGTTGAACAATTAACGCACGGATTTGCTTTTCTAAATCATTCGATAATGCAATTGGATCTAATGTATTATTCATTAAATGCGGCATGATTGGTGTTGTTAAAATCAGACCCGGTGTATTTATGGATGCAATTGCATCGTGTGACATTGATTTCCATTTCGATTGATCATTCAAACGAAATACACATGTATCAACATTACATGTTGCTTGAATATTTGCGTAGAAAGATTTGTCATTGAACAAACATCCAATCGTTCGATATGGATGATGAATATTATTTAATGATAATTTATCTAATGGTGGCTCATCTGGATCGATGGAAGTATGTTGGTATCTAGATAAAAAAAAAGCAAGGTAGATTATGAAAATAATGAACGGATCAGAATCGTACCGATTGCCATTTAAACTTTCCCAGAAGAAAACATCGTCTGCACCAATTGTTACAACCCATGCATGAATCTGATTTTTTGTTTTCGTTCCAATACCTAATGTATAAACACGAGAAACAGATCGAATCGTATAAAAGAACAAAGAATCAATTCAAACGTACAAACATAAGCATCAAGACCAAAACCTAACAGTAAACTGCAAAGTAAAACAGCATGATTTTCACAATCCTAGGTAAAGACAATGTTTTGTTTATGTTCTCGTTAGGAAAATCTTCTCGTACTCCGCAATTTCGAGCTAAGAATGCGTGTGTATGCGTCCACATCTCTGTTCGATCGGTATTTCCAACAACTGAATGTCGATCATAACCAATCAGACTAACAAAGCGAGCGGCTTCACGTGGTGTATCAAGTAAACGACCTGAACGAAGTGGTTGAACAAATGTGAATACAGGATGATTAACACCATTTTCATCCTTTTGAATAAAAGAAAATTTCGATGAAATTCATTTTCAGACGTTTTTTTTTAGTTTTTACTTGTCCAAAAATTTTCACTAAACGTGTTCGATGTTCTTCTCGAATTTCCAAATATTCTTTCCACCATTGTTTAGCATAGATCAAAAACAATCGTTCACGTTCCGTACTTTTCGAATGTTCGAGATCTAATTGTGCCGCCAGGATATCATCCGATATCGTTTCATTCAACGGTGGTATCAATTGTAAACAAACATTAATTAAACCAACAGGTAGTTTATTTTCTGCACCGATACCATTTAATTCTAACGTTCGATTGGTTTTATTTGCTTGTGCACAAAGAACTTGTCGCCATTCGAGAAAATGCGACGAAACAAGATGAACTTCGCCGAGTGTGTCCTTTCGAGTCAAAACGATATGAACACGATCACAGATCGATAATAATGTTTGACTATCGGCCATAGCACCGAATTCTCCTGCAAATAAATCAGATCGAAATTATTATTATTATTATTTTTTGTTGATTTACCTTGTTGTTTGTCTTTATGAAGTTCAAGTAAAAAACCTTGATTGATATACGGCTCGCCTGCACATGCAAATGGTCGAGTACGAAAACGTTGATTACGAAAATGAATTGAAATACTAAATGAAGAAGCTAATGACGACGATGAATAACCTGGATAACCTTCTGATTGAGGTTCATTCAAATAATCTATTTAGAACAAAATCTCGGTTTGATTTCAACAATTAGGATTTTGTTATTACCAGTAAAAGCTTTTCCATTGAGAAATTGTAGATAAAGATGTCTTCGATTGGCATCGAAATTAACTTGTTCCAATGGAACAGAATATAATTGATCGGTGTCAACCGTATTCACGGTTGGTTTTGTTGTTGTCAATGATTGTCGTTGTCGAGGTGATGGATGTTGTTGTTGAGATTGTTGTGTGCCGAATTGAATATTGTGCATCATAGAATCGACGAGTCCACGATTTTTTAATTCACGTATGAGAGCATCTCGACTGATTGGACCTGAATTAGGATGTCGTTGAGAGTAATCTGTGAGAACATCACGAATTGCATTGTTAATATCTGATTGAGATAAATGGTTGGATATTAATTGTTTGATTTCGAGGATTTTATCCGGTGCTACCGATGACATTTTTGCGAATTCAAATGACACATCGGTCAGTAGAGTTGAGGAGAAGTCAATGTTGCTTAGCAACACACATTCATCAATTTTATTAATCCAAAATCGTTTTTTTGTTGAAAACAAAAATTTCATTTCGAAAAAAAAGATTACTATCAAAATTTTGAAACGAACAAAAAAAATATGTATATTAATTAACGACATCTAGCGAAACTGTCTCTCCTCCATTGCATATATTTGTCTATCTACCTTTTACCAATCGAAATATGTACATTGCTCATTCATTTATTCATTCATTCGTATCAAATATGAAGCTCGTTCAACAACTTCGTCGTGAACTGCCCGACGAAAAATTCTACTTATTCATCAATCGTTTTATCTTCAGTTTTCTATTTCTTTTCGTTGGTTTACCATTATGGTATTCAACAACGAGTACCTATCGTGCACAATTGCCCTACTCACGTATATCAACTCTTGCATCAAAATCATCGAATTTAATTCAAACAAATCTAACATCATTTCAAACGGCTTCATCCTACGAAATATCCTTTTATTTAATCAATAATAACGATGAACATTTTCGTTTAAATGAAACAAAATTCGAAGATATTGTTTCATCAACGATTGCACCATATTTAATTGATACTTATTCACAATATATTAATTTTGATATATCAACTGAGATTATATCGAATACACGTGGTATTCTACCAAGTGAAACTGTACATAATATCGATAAGAAACAAATACCATTTTTTATCAATAAACTTGAATATCTTCTACATCGTTCGACGAAACATTATCGAGAGAAGATCTTTTTTATTCTTTTTCTACCTGATGAAAAACAAAGTCCATTGACAATCGATCAACATGAACAAAATTCTATTGTTGTACCGAATTGGGGTAGTGTTATATTCGGTAAATCAACGGATAATCTTGAATTAATTATGAAACAATTTATTCAACATTTTCATCAATTATTAAATATTCAAACACGTGAACAATGGATATCATTACGTACAATAGAAAATTATAATAATGGTCGACAAACACTTTTAACACTTTCGCAATTACTTCTTTCAATTCCAAATATTGTTATTGATGATACCATGGCTGATAAAATTCATCAATCAGTTGATCTATTAGAAAAATGTGAAGAAAATAATGAACACAATCAATGTCAACAAGGACGTTTACTTGCTGATCAAGTTTTCTTTCATCAATCACTTTTAAAATTACTCTACTTTCCAGATGATCAAAAATTTGCCATCTATGTACCTTTGTATTTGCCTATGGGCGCTCCTTTAGCTTGGACATTGATAAATGATCTCAAATTTTTGATAAATCTTGTAAAAAAACCATCGATACAAATAAAAAACTAATCTAAATATCCATTTCATTCGAGCTTAATTGTGTTATTGTTCTTCTTCTCTTGTAGATGGCTTATTTTATTCGAACAGTTTCTCGAATTCATTCGTATGTACCTGCTCGTACGATTTTCTCGAGTTCAGGCATTGGAATTGATAATTTCAAACTTGCTCGAGAACAACATTTAGCTAATCATGCACAATCAATGAGTAGATAGATAATTGAATTTATTCAATTCATAATCTCTCGTCTGTTTATTCTTAGGCAGTTTTAAGAAACGTTTTCTTGAATCAATCGAAAATTCGAATGCACAAATATTTACTGAAGACTTAAGAAATATGATTATGTCAGCTGAAACAGATCAGGATATCAATGCTGTTATTACCGCATTGAAAAAGTAAATAATTGAATTGAAAATTAGCCTTGATTTTGTTTTATTTCAATTCAGATATACGTTGAATAAATTGAAGTTTACTGATTATCATTTCGGTTCGCCAATTATGCGTATGTTATACATTCAGAATAAGCCCGATCTAGCCATGAAAATCTTTATGGATGAAGTAAATTTTGAATCAATTGACAAAAAGAAACTGATTGTTTGGTTCTTCAAAGAATTTCAAAGATATATTCCGTGATTCAGGTTCAGCACTTATACTTTTGAATAAACTCGTTGAAGACAAACGTTACGATGATGCTGTTAAAATCTTCGAGTATGGCATTCAACGTGGTTTTAATACAACTAGTGGTCGAGCCTATCCAACCGATGTGGTTATGTTAGCCATCGAAGGATTATATCGACAAGTTCGATTGATGATTTCTGAATGAAACAAAATAAATAATTTCGATTTTTTAGAATACAAAACAATCGTTAGAAAAAGCAAAAGAATTAGTATCGAAAGTTATGGAGCGTGATTCAGATATCAATCCACGTACAGCTTCAATGTTAGCTCTACTAGCTATTGAACAGGTAGAATTGAATCGATTTGATTTGGTTTTTGTAAATATATTTCAAAGTTAGAATGAACCTGCGTTCGCTATGGAAGTTCTCGGTGCTGTTCGAGCACAGAATTTAACAACAATTCAAAACATCCGAGTACGATCGATTGAGATTTCTGTTATATTCTGGAACATTGATGATTATTTAGGCTATTTGTTATGCTGAAATGAGTCGTGTTGAAGAAGCAATCAATGTTGTTCATTTACTTGCAGATCAACCACCGATTGACAATGATCGTCGACGAGTTTTTCCACTTGTGGTATGAAAAATTCAGTCAATACGATTACAATTCTAAAAGTTGATTTTATGTTTAGTTGAAACGAATTGAAAAAGCCGTAGAAAAATCAAAAGAACCCGAACTTCAATCGCGTTTCAATGATCTATCGAAATTCGTCACAACGAACAACCGTCTATCAACGGTAGATCTCGTCGAATTCATCAATGAACCCGTCAAGTAGAAATCAAATGTTCTCTTATTTATTATAAATAAAAAGAATCTTTCGGATTTTCTAGTCGTCGAAGTGCAACACTGCCTAATCGACAAGGTGCTCGACAGGAGTCACCCACTGGTTTTCAACGAAACACAAATTTTCGAGGTGGTTTCAATCAGCAATCAAATCGTTCGGGAAATGCCTACATCAACAATGAACGACGGTTTGTTGATTCTCTCGAAATCATTTCTCTAAAAGAAATATTTTAGTTCGTTTAATCCTCGTCAAGAAAAGCCACTAGCACCTCCGCCTCGTCCTCAACAACGATCTTCTGAAGCTAAACTCGGTCCAATGACAACAACATCAACATCGCCCATACCTCAATATTCAAGTCGAAGCAATGCTTCATCGAAATCAAATAAACGCGACGAACGTCAAGAGCAAAGTGCATGGAATCCTGATTCTGATCGATCATCTTAAATCATCCTTTTCCTGTTTTTTTGTTTTTGTTATTTAAAAAAACAAATAAAAACCGTAAAAAATAATCACTAGTCAACCCGTCATATGCGGAAAATCAATTCGATTTTTTTTCTCGATGATAATGAATAACATCATTCAAATTACAAGGCCAACATAACTATATATTTGCAATAAATCAATATGATGAGTGGTTGTTGTTTTCGTGAAATATTCGAAGTAATTGAAGTCGAAGAATTGACATGCACTTGTTTTTTTCTTGTTGATTTTTATGTATGAAAGTACTTATTCAATTGAATTCTATTGATTTAAACAGATGAAACGAAAGAAACCAAGTCTGCGGTTTCGTTTTTTTTTTCGCATTCGATTTGTTAAAATCCAAGGTCGTTCTTATATTTTTTTTTATTATTCCATTCGATAAGAAAAAGAAGAACAAGGAAAAAGCAACATAGGAAGATATCCAACTGATTATAGGACCTAATCATTTTCTTTTTCTTTCTTGATGAATACAAAAAAAAATAAATAAATACTACTAATTGATATGTACAACGTTTGAATAAGCCTTAGTTTAAAAACGAGAGAGAGAGAGAGAGAAAAAAGCGTTTAAGCACCACTTTTGAAAAGCAATATCGACAATGGACCTTTTGTAAAATAGATAAAACCATTCATTTCATGTGTAACATACGAACTAAATTGTCGTCCGACAATGCAGTGCCAACATGGTGCAAAACGTTTATCAGCTGAACGTTTAAGATAGCCGGCTAGTTCACGTTGATTCGTGATTTCATATTTTCTAAAAGCTGTTCGAAGAAGATCAATCATATCTTGTTCGTATGCTGCTGGTAGATCCGTTGATTTAACGACGATATCATCATCATATTCATTCGATTGTTGTTGTTGTTGTTGTCGGTGACTGCCATAGGGAAGAGTGTTTCGGGAATTATAAACGGATGATGTTGTTGAACGACCACCTTGCTGATTATTAAGTAAATCATCGTAAGAATAAGCTCGACTATTTGTCGAACGATATGTATCAAAATCGTTGTTGCCATATGAACGATAGGATGTTGTTGAATTTCGTGGTGGTGATAAATTGTAATTTGTTGAATAGTTTTTCGGTGATGTTGGTATATTCATCGGAATTGCATTTAAAGCCGATGATGAACTTGAATAAGGATTGACGGATCGTCTTGAATTCATGCTATTCGATGAATGATACGTCTGTGTTTGGTAATTTGCCGATGTTCGAACAGGTGAGGATGGATATGTTGTTGTGTACATATCGAAACGAGACGATTCGTTATATATATATATATAAAATCTGTATACGTTCTTCCTTCTTCTTCTTCTTCTTCTTTTTTTCGCCTTTTTTGTTTTTTTACTCGTTCTATTTGTGATTAGGGTACGCGTACGAAAAAAAAGCCGCCGATGAAAAGAAAAATGAAGCGCTTTATTGTCGTTGTCGAACTAAATATATATAGATGTCAAAAAAATTCGAATAAAGGATAGAAGTTTAATCGCATATTTTCGTATCTGCAAGTGTCAAATCACTGATTATATTAAATGAAAGAGAGAAAGAGAGAGAGAAAAAATAGTAACTAAGAGAAAGAGAAGATCAATTACAAAAAATAAATAAATCATTTTGTGGTATTTGAATGCATGTTAAATACACTGTAATCGGAAAGCATTTAGTGACCCTGAACGAGAGATATTTTGAATGTCAGCTCTGTTCTTCTTCTCGACCTCGAGACTGTTTCTTTTATATTCTTCTTTTTATTGAATTGAAATGATAGCAACCAACTGAATCATCATCAATCATTGCACCTGTCACTGGCAAGATTTAAACTGGCACCATCTTTGCTTCGCTCTTTTTTTTTATATTCATCTTATGTAACAGACAGTAGACATACAGATTACAATAAATTCATTTGTTGAATGTCAATTTTAACATAGGATTATAATTTTCTATATAAAAAAATCCTTGACAATAGTCGTATTTATTAGATCAATGTAACGAGATGTCTTCTTCTCTCGCTTTTTTTTAAATACATGCATAAAGCTTTATACACCTACATACTGTTTGACTAACGTGCAGATAGAAATGAAAATGTATCAGATCAGATTACAAAATCTCCCATTCAATTTAATTGTTAACATTAATGACCTTAAAAATCGAGACAATCTTGGATGTAACTTTCCCTTCTCTTTCTCTGTTTATTGACAACTATCGACATCTATATATAGGAAAAAAAACAAAAAAAGGACTTGTTTTATTTTTTGTATTCGTAAATATATTTTCAGTGTCTCGAAAGAAAAAAAAACATGCCGAGCTCGTCGATGAAAAATCGCTTGATAAAACGAGATTTTCTTGTCGATAAAGATAATCTTTTCTCTTGTTTCCCAATAAATTACTGGATTAGTTGAGAAAACAAAAGACCGAGCACGATTAACCTATCCGAATGCATCGTTTGAACTATCCATTCATGTATGAAAAGAACTAAAAATAAATCAGCATATCGTAAAACTATGAACCGTTTACAATTATACAAACACCATGGCAAAGATTTCGATGATCTACGTCGTCGACGAAATGAAACTAATATCTCTCTACGAAAAGTATTTTCCTTGAGTTCGAGATGTTTTCTCTTCATTCTCGTTTTTTTTTGTAGAACAAACGTGATGAACAAATCGAATTTAAACGTCATTTAATTCTCGATGAAACTCATTCGGATAATGAAGCCGAACTAACTATTCACCAAATTGTTCGACAAGCACAAAGTTCGAATCCAACACTACGATATCAAGCCGTTCGTTCGGCTAGAAAACTCTTATCCATCGATCGTCAGCCTCCTATTGATGAGTTCATACAGTTGAATTTCTTGCCTACACTTGTTCAATGTTTATCTCTTGATCGATATCCTGAAATACAGTTCGAAGCAACATGGGCATTGACAAATATCGCCTCAGGAAATACTCAACAAACACAAGCTGTTGTTCAAGCGAATGCATTGCCGTATCTCATACGTTTGTTGAATTCAACGAATTCGAATGTCTGTGAGCAAGCTGTTTGGGCTATTGGAAATCTCATCGGTAGAAATCGAAGATTTTCTCGTCGAAAGACAAAAAAATATTTCTTGTTCACTTAGGTGACGGTCCACAAATACGTGATTATGCGATTGAATTAGGTCTGATTAGTCCATTGATCGATTTCATTCGTCGAGATATATCTCTAACATTCCTTCGAAATCTCACTTGGGTTCTTGTTAATCTTTGTCGACATAAACATTCACCATTAGCTCTCAATTCAGTGCAAATTATTCTTCCTGCATTCAGACATCTTCTTAATTATTCAGATATAACTGTAGGAATAGTTCGAAATATTCGAAGATCGATGCTAAAAGTTTTCTATTCAAGATTTTAATTGATTGTACATGGGCATTAGCTTATCTACTTGAATGTGGCCAACAGATGATTCAAGTAAATTCGAAATTTATCATCTGAGTTTCACATATTTCGTTTTCAGTTAATTGTTCAGTCAGATTTTGTACCATATCTCGTATCATTACTGAATCATAGTGAAATTAAAATTGTTACAGCTGGTAAACATTCGAAATTTGTCATTTTAACTGTGTCGAAATAAGCTTTTGTTGTTTTAGCTTTACGAGCTGTTGGAACTATTGTAACCGGCTCGGATGAGCAAACGCAAATTGTTCTCGATCAAGGAGTTTTAAATTATTTTTCCTATTTACTAAAACATCCAAAAGATAAACTTGTCAAAGTAATTTTCAAATCCAATGAGAAGATTTTCATTCTTCTTTGTAAACTAAAGGAAGCTGTCTGGTTTCTCTCGAATATCACAGCCGGTACTCAACAGCAAATTCAATTATTTGTCAATGCACAATTAATTCCTGATGTTATTCAACATTTACAATATGTACGTAAAACGAACGAGAGAAAGAGAAAAAATCTCGATTATTTTTTTGTTGATTAGAGCGAGCTTGTGATTCAAAAAGAAGCAGCTTGGTGTATATCGAATTTGACGATGAATGGTTCGAGTGAACAAGTTCAACATGTTGTCAATCAACATGTTCTGCCGGCTCTTTGGTTCGTTCGATGAGAGAATTTCGAAATGAATGAGTTTCTTTTGTAGTTATCTTCTACATCAACTCGATGTAAATATCATTCAGATTTGTCTCGATGCAATAGCGAATATTCTTCGACAAACATTCAAAGATAATTTAGAAAATGTTAAACACGAAATCGAAGAATGTGGCGGTATGAGAAACGAAATTTGCACGATTATAATTGTTTTTGTTTGAATAGGACTTGAAAGTATTGAAAATTTACAGAATCATGTCAGTCAACAAATATCTCGTCAAGCTTTTGAAATCATTGAAAAATATTATTCAAATGTAAATCATTAATTTCGTGCTTATTCGAAAAATACATTTTTTTTTTAGATTGACGATCATTCATCAATGGGCGAAGTTCCTCATCGTCATGAATATCCACTTAGTATTGCGCAAACTGTTCCTGATAGTAGTTCTTTTTTTCAATTTTAATCTTCGAATCTTGTTTATAGATTATTTTTTCGAATGCGTATATTTATTGTTGTTAGAAAACAGTGTAGTTTTTTTTGTATTGAGTGAAATCAATATTCGATGAAACGAACTTGTTGTGTTTTTCTTTTTCTCGGTTGTGTTATTCTCGTTGATTTGTTGCGTTTCAGATGACACCTGGTACCAAACGAACGATCATTACATCGAAAACCACCGGTCGACGGTATTTTCTCGTTCGATCGGCGAATCGACCCAACGGTCGACGATATTATGTTTGTTCAAATCCAGCGTGTAAATCACGTGTTTCGAGAGAAGCAGATTTGTTTTGCAAAACGTAAGAAAAACATTGAAAGGAAAAGAATTGATTCGTTTGTTTTTTTGCTTGTCAAGACATGCTCAATCACAAAAGACAGAAAATGAAAATCCCGCAGATATCTCAGCACCGAGTAGGCTAACGAGCGATTGGGAATGAAAAAAAAATGTTTATCTACGATTTTCTAGTTGATGAAAATGAAGAAATTCTCGATGAAGAAACACCGACAAAAGTATGAATTTCATTCGAATATATTTCCTTTTTGCTAAACAAACATTTGTTCAGATCCGACGAAATACGAAAAGTGACCAATCAATAGAAATTAGCAATAATGGTAATTCGATAAATTCTCTCGATTGTTTGTGAGTTTTAGTAGATTTAGAACATGATGAAATCAATGGCAATCTTTCCGCGAATACATCTACGCCTCTTTCGCCGAGTTCACATGTAAATTTCTCGACAAATATCCGTGTTTGAATTCGAATTTTTTGCTTTTAGCCTAATCGTCAAGTGCAAATAGATGAAAACACAGGTGCACGAACATATCGTGATAACTCTGGTCGTCGTCGATTTCTCTGCATGCAAGCACCTTGTACAAATATTTTAAAACGTCAAGCAGATCTTTTTTGTCGTTTGTACGCATAGTCTTTGCTCTTATTAAATTTCTGTTTTTTTTTCTTTTTTTCTGAAAGACATATACCCAACGAAGAATCTGTAAATACAGCCGATGCAAAAAAAGCTCGTCGTACAGCCAAACGTCATTCCGCTCCGATTTTACCGACGGCAACAAAAAAATCTCGTCTTCACTCGCCATTCAGTCAAACATTGATAACAAATGGCGATCATTCAGATGAATTTGAATCTCCGAAAAAACTCGTCAATTCACAACGGTCAGGTACGACTCGATCATTTCGAGATGCATCGGGTAAATTGAGATTTCTTTGCTCGATTTCGACATGTACAAGTCGAGTACCGAGACAAAGTGAATTGTATTGTAAACGTCATCAAATCGAATATCAAACGAAAGTCAACGAACATCAAATCGAACAAATGAATGGAACAGTAAGAGTCAAATCGAAATTTTCGTTTTAAATGCTGTTTTTTTTGCAGAAAAATGACTCCGAACAAGTACCAATCGAATCAGATAGTCAAATTTTCAATTATCAATCATTAATACCTGCAAACAAAGTAGATTTTTGAATTAATCGTGTAGATTGAATTGATTTTTTATCTTCTAGATCGTTCTCGCAACAACTACTCTCCTCGACGATCAATGGGTAATTACGAACACGCACGAAAATCCAAACTCGATCTAATTTTATTCTCCTAGAATGATGTTCTCACATTTCTTCGTCAATTTCCTCAGACTCAACTTTCAACTAATTTAAATGTAAATAATCTCACTACACATCTCGTTGTCGACGATAGTGAAAATCCCTTACACTGTACGATAACAAAGAAAATCGTTCAAGCCGCTGTTCGTCGTCACATATTTATAATTTCATCACGTTGGTTAAATCAATGTATGAGTTCGAATCTATTCATCGATGAACATCCGTATGAAATCATAAGTGACACACATACAACGCTACGTTTATCGGAACAAAATTTTCAATATTCAAATCAATATTTATTCGGCATGACGAATGAGAATTCGTACGCATTCGCTATCGAATGTCGACAATGTCAGGGCTCAATAAATCGCAGTGAGTTAATTGAATTAATTCATTTAACAGGCGCACAATTGTTTCAAAATGAACAAGCCGTTGATACATTGATTGTTCTTTGTGATATCAACGATAAAAATCTTTTGAAAATCAAAGAAAAATATCTCAATGCACCCGCATCAAATATCAAATATGTGACAAGTGATTTTTTACTTAAATCAATTATTAAATTCGAAATTCAAGATATCGACAAATATTCTCTATAGAAGCCAAAAAAAGAGAGAAAACGCCACTAGCTCATTATTATTGTATCTTGGTTTTCGTGTTAAAACATCAGCATCTATTTGTTTTTTGTTGTGAAGTGTTTATCTGTATGTTCAATAAATCATTTTTTTTGTGATTTTTTCGTTTGAAAATAAAAAAAACCAAACAAACAAACAAACAAAGTCAATTGTTTGTCATTTTCTTTTAGATAGAAAATGAATGGTGGCGATGATGATGATGAACCGTATTTTCGGGTTTGTTTTCATGGAACAGATTTGAACGAAACGAAAGAACAATTTTGGGCCGAATATAATCGCTCAACTCGAACATGGTCACGTATTTGTCTTGAATGTACCGAGAAAGTTTGCGAATTATCATTTTATTTTTGTAAACATCATTCGAATAAAGAGAATAAAATCAAACGCAATATTAAACAACAACTTAAACGTTTAAATCAAAGACTATTGAAAACGAATTCATTATCATTAAATACGATGTCAAATCGTGCTGATGAAACGAATACAAATGCAATTGTCATTTCAGTATCATCATCATTGAATAAAAAACAAATTGTAATTTACAAAAAACAAAGCAAATACATATATCTTAATTTATTCGAGATTTTTTTTTCTTTAGTCATTAATCAAAGAATTCATTCGAATATTTAATAATTCATCGTTGTCAATTCATTTTACATGCGAAACACAACCGGATTATATCGATGAAAGTACAACGCATTTAATTACGAATGACATCGGCTCGTATTCAACGAATTTAACCAAACAAATTCTTCAAGCATGCGTTCGACATATATTCATCGGTTCGATTGAATGGATTAGTTCATCGATTGAACAATCGAAATTACTCGATCATTTTCCATTCGAAATTCTACGTGAACGAACATCATCGATGAATACACGAGGCATAAAACAATGTCGATTCGATCAGTTGCCATTGTTTCCATCGTCATATCGATTTTCACTCGAATTTTGTCGAGAAATTAAACAATTACAAATGACACGTGATGAATTAAGTGAAATTATTGAATTAGCTGGTGCTAGTCTTGTTCAAAATCCGAATGATAATGAAAAAATCTATGTCATTTGTCAAACAAAAAAAGAAATGATAACAATGAAACGAACATTAATGAATAATATCAATGATGAACGAATAGTTTTTTGTCAGCCTGATTTTATTTTTCATTCGATTGTTCGACATGAACTTCAATTGATTGAGAATTATCTTTGGTGAATAAATCTAAATGCATTTACAGTTTGCTTGAACCTCTGCGCATTTCCTTTGCTCGTTTGTTTGCTCTTGTTTGTAGATGGAAACAATATCTCAATTAGAGATCTTTCCCGATGAATTATTTCTCGAATTATTTTCATATCTATCTCCTATTGATTTGTATCAATGTTGGCGACATTTCAATTCACGTTTCTTAGCCATTGTTCGTTCAGTTCGAATAGCATTCGAATTAATCGAAGATTTAAATCTAAATCAAGAAATTCTCAATTATTTTTCATCACAAATTGTCTATTTACATCTAAGAATTCCTTGTCAAACGATTGATTTTCATCAAGTTCCTTATCTACGTTCGTTAATTCTCGATACGAAATTAACACCGACGCAAAGGAATTCGATTCAATCGAATATTTTACCGAAACTTGAACGTTTAACTTTAGATGAAAATAGTAAAGATCAAAATAAGTTCTACGAACAAATTTTCAATGAAATCTATTCGAAAAAATGGATTAAAACTTTGCATCTACCGTATCTACCGAATTATTTTCTTAATTCAAATCAATTTGCTTTCATTCAAACAATGATATTCAATCGAATGACAGTGTTCGATGTTCATTTAATTTTATCAATACAAAAATTTCTAAAACGTTTAAAAGTAACAATTGTTTCGTTATCTTCAGCAGAGAAAGAATATCGACTCTCGCAAATCAATACAAAATATCGAAATGAAACTCTTATTGATTTTCATACAATTATGAATACGTATAATCAAATTGATGAAATATGTGATTTATTATCTCATCTATCTCAATTAAAATATCTTCATATCGACTGTGATGGTTTAAAATATCAAGATTTTCAACGATTAGCTAATGAATTAAATAAACATATGCCGAATTTGAAAGTATTCAATTGTAGATTTAGACAAACATATGTAGAAAATATCAATGATATTCATTGTCTAAGTCCGTTATTTTATCGAATGAAACAGAAGAAAATCGAATGGGTTGGCGGATGGCATTATTATTGTATAACAACACGAGATATTTAAATGCCGGTGTGTGCGTGTATGATTTTGTTTTCTATATGAAATTTTAAATGTAATTAAATAATAATAATAATAATTTTATTTTCTACAATAAACTAATCAAGCGTTTAAAATGACAAAAAAAACTAACGACAGTTTCTCTTCGAAATGACAGCAAGGATGCACTCTTGATAGTTAAGTTGAAAATGTAAAAAATTTCTTTTGATTACACTTATTATCTTGAATTTTTCTTTCTTTCAAAAAGCAAACTACTTCGATGTTCACATAAATTGTTTTCTTTTCACCTCTTGGTTAAAATGAACGCTTTTATAAGAGCTATCGGTGACACACAAATATATTGTCAACTGTTAATTTTGTTTTTTTCTCTTCTGTTCTAAATACAAAATATCGTTAGTAGTAACTATACTGGAATGAACAAATATTATTGCAAATATTTATAGAATAAGTGTAAGTATCCAGGATCGTTTTTCTTCATTCTATTGTTTCTATATATTCTTTAACAAGAGGCTTCTTAGTCTTTCTTATTTTGACAGTAAGTGAAAAAGAAAATAGACTCAAAAAATAAATGAATAAAATTTCATTTTTTTTCCTCATTTCATTCAGTTTTATATTGGAAATATACGAATATGCCTCAACGTAGTGATTTGTTCTACAATAATCGAGTGTATAAATTACTGAGCAAATCAGAATTGGATTCAAACGATGTTTTACAAGAATTAAATTCGATTCTACATGAAGAACCTGATCTTGTCGATTGTACACATCCGAATGAAGGCTCATTTTTTCATTTAATCTGTCGGAAATCTCAACGAAACGACAAGTAAAATAAAGTCTATTGAACATTTGTAATGAATTGTTTTTTTAAAGATTTTTATTTCGAATGATTTATGCATTGAGTAACGCAGGTGGAGATCCAAATGTTCCCGATGGACAAGGCAACACGCCGTTACATGAAGCATTGATTCACGGGCAAGGTCATTGGAATTGTGATCTTATTCAGGCTTTATTTCGCATTGGCGTCGACCAACGTTTGACTAATAACGATGGTAAAACAGCTGATGCATACATCGGTGATAATCCACTATTACAAGTTCTATACAAAGGTTATGGTGATGGTATTTGGTCAGCTATTGAAACAAATAATCTCATTGAAACTGAACGATTAATTAAAGGTTAAACATCAGAGACTAATTTTATTTCTAAAAGAACATTTTTTTTCTCTTCTCAGGCTTTATAAAAATCGATTGTAAACATAATTCCAATAAAACTCTTCTGGATAAAATTCGTGATACAAATTCAACATCTATGATTCATCTTGTTGCTGAACATCAAGTTACAAATGAATTTCTTCATTCAATTCTTGCTTTCGATTGGCAACGAGCATCGATTATCTATCAACATGAACGACAATTTCTTAAAATTAATTCGTTCGATACGATTCATCGTCTCACATTCATTCGAACATATTCGAAATCTATAATCGAACATTGTTTCGATTGTCAAACAATTGAGCCATGGGAAATTATCTTTGCCTATCCAATCGATTCTCTCAATGTAAATATTTCATTTACTGACGGTCAACCATTTTATTTCCATTGTTTAAATTCAATATTATTTACAAATGAAATGCGAAAGAAAATCATCGGTTGTTCGAATGTATTTAAAAAATCTTCGACTGGTGAAACATTTCTTTTTCTTCTCATAAGAAAATATATTGAAAATGGAGATGAAATTTACTTAAAATTATTTACAAATATTATTTCTGAATATCCAGTAACAATTTCTCTAAGAAATGAATATGAACAAACGATTTTTGAATTAATTTATTTTCAACAAACGAAGGATAATTTCTTGAAATTACGACCATTTATTCAAGCGATGAAAACAATTCTCATTAAACAATTGACGAATAATTCAGCAATTGAAAAATTAATTTTCAATTATTTCGGATATTTTCTCTTATTTATTTTTAAAAATCAAACTTTAACAATGACAAAATATGTTCATCATCTTTTGAATTCATTGAAAACCAATCAAGATCTAATCAAATCCATTCAATTACTAAAACAAACAATCATTGATAATGATTTGACGAAATTTAAATCGTTATTTCCATACAAATCGAATATTCATAATGCAAAAGATTCATTCGGACGAACATGTGCACATCTAGTTGTTCTCTATCGACGATATGAATTTTTCAGGTATTAAAAAACCTAAAACATTTTTTTCAATTCTGTCTTCTTCCGTTTAGATTTCTTTGTGAGAATTTTCCAAAAATTCTTCATGCAAAAGATAATCTCCAACGTACACCTTGTCATTATGCGTATATTATGAACGACAAAAACCTTATTGAGATAATTCAACAGACAAATTCAACGCGATCAATTCAAATATTTGATTGTTTAAATTTCCGTCCGAATGATTATCTTATCAATCGAGATTTATGTGCAGAATTATATTCAGCCAGCGATTTTTCAACAAATGAACTTCAACGACCATCATCATCGATTAGTAATTATCTTAAAATAGCTTTCTATCCGAAATTAAAACAAGCCATTGAAAAAGATTCCATCAATGACATGAAAGTTTGTCTCAATGAAATTCGTCAAATGGGTTTTCAATTAAAATATTTAACAACCAGTTCAGATTTGTATGATTATGTTCAAGGCGAAAGATATATTCCGCTAGTTTTTCTCGCGATTCATCATCGAGCTCTAGCATCGATTAAATGTTTAATTGAATTCGGTATTCCATTGACTGGGCAGTTTTATGTCTCAAAATCGAGAATTGAAGAATATTCACAGTGGATTCAATATCGATTAGAAGCAAATCAAGATCTTGAATGTATTGAATTAGCAGATTTAATTGAACAAATCGAGACCGGTGACGATGTTGACATGAAGAATGCGTTTCAAACAAAGGAAATTTCGATTCCAATCGAAGATACGAAATCGATAGAATTGGACAATTTCTCTATGAAACAAAAATTTCTAAATAATTTCTTTCCAAATAACGGAACAAATTCTCAAATGTGCACTGTATCTTAATTATTTATTCGTTCTTTTTTTGTCCTATCAATAAAATCAAACTGCGTTATTCAGTTATATGGATATACAAATGATAAATAAAAAAAATTGTCAAGATAATATTCCTATCTTTTACATTTATTTAACCAACCTGAAAAATTTGAGTAGGTTTTTACTGTATGATCGGTATGTAGTTTAATACATAGATCACAGAACAGATGATCAATATAATAACCCGATCGTCGAACAATGAGACGGTAATCAATTCGCCATTGATGATACGATGAATAGATGTTTAAATCTTCGGTTATCAATCGTAATTCTTGTGCAAGTTTGTTTAATTTTGGGTAGGATTCAACATGAATAAATGAATTCGGTGGGAGTACTCGTTCGTAATTCTTTTTATCAGGTCCAAGTACAAGTGGTATACTTCCATGAGCAAATGAATTGTAAAAAACCTTCTCAGTTATATAATCTTCACAGTGGGAGTTCTCGAATGCAAGATAGAATTTATATTGAAAAAGTAGTCCTTCAAAATCAGCAGATCGATTCGATTTCGAACATTTACCGAATTGATCGATCGGATATAATTTACCTAATCGTTTAGCGATTTGATTTCGTTTGGTTTTAGCATGACAATTGGAAACGAACCAAAGAATACGATTTTTTCGTTGATGATATTCTTTTTTAACATCAAATGTTGATTGATTCGTTTGGGGTGACGAATAAAAATCGACTAATTGATCGTTGACACGCTTCGTTGATGAATTTCGAAGCATATAACTACCATAACTATGTACAATATCAGAATCATGCCGATAGGTCATGGTCCTAGAAAAATTTTAGTCGAAATAAAAAATGAACTTTTCAAAGAAATTCGAATAGTAATTACCAATTGAATGTTAGTTTCGATCTCGAATATTCAGGATGTTGAATGGGTGTTTCAAAAGACCAGAATATCCAACGTTGCTGTGTTGATTTACGATCTTGATTAGATAATTTAAAAGGCCAATAGAAATCTTCACCGAAAAATAATAATGCAGCTGGTGAACGTTTGTGAAAATCTTGAAGACGACAGGAGAATTCACATTTCATTGGACATCGGTCAAAATTTACAATGTGTCCGTTATTACGTTTGCCTTTGCAAATATGCTCGCGAGTTTTATGTGAACGATTATGTGTATACAAAAGTATCAATGGATTTGATTTACTGAAATAATTATTGTTTAACACAAAATTATCCACGATTACATGACTAAGAGATCCAATTAACAGAAATAGAAGTAATTTTGGAAATAAATGTGTATATTGAATGCTTTTGCTATTATTTGTATTCATTACATTGATCTAGTAATGTGAAATTTTACAAAATATTTAAATAATACGTTATTTAAAACACACGAGAAAAAAAGAAAAGAAATTGAGTACACCATTTCTCTTTAAAAGAGTTATGAGTAAGAGAAATCTGTCTCTCTCTCTCTCTCTTTCATTCTCTCGTATAAAAGAGAGAAAACAAAACTATTCAGTTTCGAAATTAAACGCACTAAAATTTGAAATATTAACACTGATAATGCACTTTTTCGTTCCTGTGAACCTTAAAAGGTACAATAAACTAAATGTACTTTTTCGTAGCTGAACTCTTATTCGTTTTAAACAAACAAACTTTATGCGTTTTTAAAGTGAATATTACACATATGACCCTTTCTTTCAGAAAATGGAATAAAAACTTGTTATGTAACTAAATAATAAGCAGTATCTCTTTATACTAACAACTATTTTTGTTCAACTTTTTTCATCGATTAGCATCACTATATGATGATTGTCTTTGATTTTGATGGATTAATATAATCGAAGCTCTTTTCTAATGCACTCTAATGTTTAAAAAAATATTATAATAGTGTGTTCTAAAACTTCGATTAGTTTCTTGAGTATCTTTCAAACATTGATCATACAGTAGACTAATGACATAAAAGTATGCAAATAAATATCGATCTGTCAGTATTGTTTGAAAATGAAAACTTTGATTTCTGTTTCGATCGTTTTCTTTCTACGGTTATTAAGCACACTCATGACATCTAAAGAAGAAAAACGAATAGAAGTGAATTTTTCGTACTTTTTATTAACGAACACTGATTTACATTCGTGACGCTTCCTTAATAAGTATACGTATGCGCATTTTTAATATGTTCGTTATGAATTCGACTATACACGATGATTTATTCACCTTTAATAACTTCCTTTTTGTAAAAAAAATCATGCGATAGATTTATGCATACATTGAATTCTTTTGAATAATGCTCATGATTTATTATAGCTGATAAATCAGCAAAAAAAAAATTTCTGCGTGCAGCAATAAATACGTATTTGATCGCGTTGAGATTGAGTTATAATCCTATTTCATGGATTTGATTAAATCAATATTTATATGAATGCTAATAGTAATTGAGAAGTGTGCATGCTATTTTTTACAGATTTAATATATGCTTAAATAAATCGATGCCGAAACACACGATTTTGTTCTTCGTCTTCAAGTTACTAAAATTGA